>Ga0193732_1000028_pt1 | contig 65914 bp, 64 predicted proteins | sample U1s1metaG_FD_145077 | JGI IMG/M metagenome (GOLD analysis project Ga0193732, IMG submission 145077) | Soil microbial communities from a riparian zone of the East river system, Colorado, United States - U1s1 | ecosystem: Environmental > Terrestrial > Soil > Riparian zone | place: USA: East River...
TGGTTATCATTCAACCGTCCGCTTCACGGACTGCAATTCCTCTCGTGCCTTTTCCCAGCAGTAAACTGCTGGGCTATTATCACTCGTCCGCTTTGCGGACTGATAAATCTACTTTTGGGGCAAAGCCTCGTAGAGTGCTATCCATGCCGCGAAGTTTCCTTTGAATTACAATAGGTCGCTTCTCTTTCACGGCGGCGACACGGGTTCGACTCCCGTACGGGACGCCAACACTTTCTTAAAAAGCATCCGGTTCTTCTCTCGAAAAAACTCATCGATTTGCTTTTGGATAACGTTTGGAGGCCCCAATAAAGTATTGGGAGGACCCGCCGGCAAAGAATCCCAAACATGCGGAAGCGTCGGTTTGTCGCGGTGGAGGCTTGCTGTTTCGGATTAAATGGCCAGAAGACTATTCGTCCATATCGTTTGAACTGAAACAACTCTGGAGGAGGAAATTGTGCGGGCTGAGTTTGATGTTTAAGCAGTGATGGCCGGTTTCTTGATTCGGTAGACGACCTGTTCGACGGCTGTTCCCTGAATCGTCTTTTCCCGCGGCTCTATCAAAACGCCACCGATTTTTTCCACAGCTTTTTGCGACCGGATATTAGTTGTCCCTATCAGGAAGACAACATTCTCTACGAACTTAAACGCGTGGTCTAACATGAGGCGTTTCAATTCCCCGTTATACTTCCCACCCCAATGGGAGCGGGCCAGAAACGTAAAGCCGATCTCAATCTCACTCCTCGCAGGTTCCAATCCGAAGTAACGTGAAGAACCAATAATCTGCTGAGTCTCTCGGTCTATGACAATAAGGGCCCCGACCGATGCCAACGCCTCTCGAAAGAACTCTTTGAAAACCTCTACTTTGTAACGATCGTTGGCAGGATGTTGCTCCCAAATCAGCCGGTCCGAAGCCACTGCGAACAGGCTCTCCCAATCTTCCGGTCTCAGTGGACGGACTTCAAGAAGATCTCCGACAAGGTGAGGCTGTAGTTCGAATCTTGCACGCTGTCTCGGCTCCTGATGTGAATACTCCCGATCACTCATGAAGGAAACGATAGAGATACACAGTTAGAATTTCAATCCTTTAGGATGCTGGACCAACGATCCTCCCTCTCCGCGGACGAAGTCTCTTCGACCCGCGTGGAGATGGTCCATACATGTCCGGACGGATCGATAATCCGCCCCGTACGGTCGCCCCAGAACTGGTTTTTCGGCGGCAGCAGGACATTTGCCCCGGCGGCCACTGCCCGCTCTATTACTTTGTCCACCTCTTCGACGTATACGTAGATCACCACCGGCGAGCTGCCGTCCGGCCGCGGAGCACGGCTCGCAACCGTTGGCCACTCTCCTTCGATCATGATCATGGCTCCGCCGATGGTCATTAAGGCATGTACTACGGACCCGTCCGGGCCCGGCCGGCTCCCCAGTTCCACGGCGCCAAACGTGGTCTTGCAGAAGTCGATCTCAGCCGCAACGTCGCGGCACACCAACATTGGCATCACAACTGAGGAGCTGTCGGGTATCGGTTTGACGTTGTCCATAATCGTGTATCCTCCAGAAGACTAGAACCCGTCGCCTGGATTTGAGTTGCTATTTGTCCGTAAAGACATTGTTCGCGCCGCCGAACGCCGGATTTGACCGTGCGCGGCGATTATCCACAACGTCGAAGGCAAAGAACAAGTCAACAAACCCTTTCCATTTGTCCTCAGTGATCATCTTTCAGCTATCGTAAGCGGCTCGATTCTGATGTAGCATGCTGACCATGCGAATGGCGTTAGTGATGCTGGTGCTATTTGGGGCTTTTGGCCTTGAGGCATGCCAACGCGTTAAGCCTGCGACCTTCAGCGGCAGCACACAAACCTTCGCCTCCTCTTCTCTGGCTGGCGCCGCAAAGAAGCCGGACTTTGATAAAGAGATCAAACCGATCTTTCAGGCCCGATGTCAGCCCTGTCATTTTCAGGGCGGCCAGGTTTACGACCAGATGCCTTTCGACAAGCCTGAGACAATCACCCGGCTGGGCACGAAGCTCTTCACCCGTATCAAAGACGAAAAAGAACGAGGCCTCATCCGCGAATTCCTGGCGCAACCTTAGGCTTCGATTCCAGACTTAAGCAGAATTCGCACCGCGGCGGCGTGACGGCCAGGTGGAGTGAGCTCCGACGGAGCCCGATGTTTATAGCGTCAGCCCTGAATGAACTCATTGTGTGAGGCAAGAAACATCAAACAGATGGTGCGGTCTATAAACATTTCGCACTTACGGTGCGAATGCATAGCGGTCGTGCGCGGCAAGTACCATGCGCGGAACTACAAAGTATGGCAACAGGTCGCGGAATGAATTCCCCGATGGCCGCCCAGCGTGGTGTAAACATTCCGCGCCAAAGAATTCAGCGGATTGCCGTGGCCCAAGAATTCGTGGGCATCAGATGATCAATTGGTAGAGGCTTGGAGAATTATCGAATCTCCGGCCGCGAATAGAGCTCGACAATCCTCTCAATCGCCCGGCGGCACACGGCGCAGAAATGATTCGTCCGCGTGAACATGATGCAGTCGACCTCGGGGCGGTAATAACCTTTTGCTTCGTAGATCGAACCCTCGAAGGCGCCGACTCGACCCCAGTACTTTTCTTTCCGGAACATCGCCTGTTCGTGTTGCAGCTCTTCGCGGAATAGTGCCTCCATCACGCTCTCAGGAAGTTTCTGTTTGCGAATCTCCCCGCGACGCTTTTGAATTGCGAGCGAGTACTTCTCAAACTCTTCTTTGTTCCACGGTGTGGGTATGGGAGTGTCCGGAGACACCAGGTCTTTCCATTTGAGAGTGGCACGCGCATCTTGCGCGTGATTGGGATCAACCACGGGCGCGACGCCCGTGCCACCTAATAGCGCCGTCGCGTTCGGTTCCCAGGGTTCGATGCGTTCCGTCGACGGCGCATAAGCGACGGAAGAGGTGTAGTACTCGTCGGCGAGCCCGGCAAAGTGGTGACCGAACTCATGCACGAAAACATAGTTCGCGAAAGCGTTATCAACCGCGACCGTGCTGTAGAGATTGAAAATCCCGCCGCCGCCATAGGTGCGATTGTTAGCGAGAATCTCGACGAATTCATAAGGAGCGAACTGCGCGACTTTGCGCAGCGCGCGGTTGTCGAACGAGAGCACGTAACGCTCGGAACCAAACGCGTCGTAAGTCGCGAGCGAGTCGCGATAGCTGCCGGTCGAAGGACGCGAAATCCCTGATTCATTGGCCGCCGGACAAAGTCCCCACACGTTGAAGTCAGACCGATGCTCTTTGAAAGGCGAAGTCGAGAACAACACCGCGGTGAGCCGGCGAGCGTCGGCTGCGAATTTCTTCGCTTCGGCCCTTGTGTAGCCATCGCCGAGTAAAAGCAGATCGACTTTCGTCGCCGGGTCGCCCATCTTCTGAATTGGGATTAAGGTCGCGGGCGCTGCCGGCTGGGAACGATCGATAAAGATGTCTTTGGGATCTATTTTGGTTGACCAAATATCGCGCCAATAATTCTTCGCATCGCGCTTCTTCAAAGCGATCTCTACCGGCGCGTCGGGCGCGGGAAAGCGCAGGGACTCGCTAAAAGTCCGCATGATCGACTTGGCTTCGTCGGTCGTCTCCCACTCGCCATAGATCGAAGCGAATCCGCGCGAGTAAAGAACTCGTTTACTTTTCTGGTCGCGAACTTCGAAGAAGTACTTCCCGAGATTGGTATCGTCGATGTTCTTGCTCAAGTCGCCCGGCCAGGGCAAAGGCTCAATCACCACTCGGTCGACACTGAACAACTCCTGCTTTGCGTCGCCGGTGTGGTAGTAATCCAGACGCATAGTTTGCGGCGCGGCTTGGGTTACGACCGACAGCAAAAGAAGTGCGAAGGTGGAAAGAATATTCTTCATCATGGCGTGAGATTGTATCAGAGGAATCAAACCGCAAAGCATGCCAAGCAGAGATCGCGAAGTCTTGACGTAAACGGGCAGACGAGTTCCGGTTTCGTGACTTTTCGTGAGTTCGTGGATCGTCTTCCGCAGCAGAGAAAGCGATCCACGAAATCACACGAAACCCACGAAAGGAAAACTCGGTCAATTAGAAGCACCAGGCCAGGTAAAGAACTCGTCGAAGATCTTCTTAACCTGACACGCGTCTTGATATTCGCGAACAGTCAAGCGATCGCTGCCGCCAATCAATGCGGAGAGGGTCCGACCGGTATTAGGTCGAAAAAGACACAGGACCCATAAGCCCCATTCCGTCGCCTTCCCAATTTCAAACCCGACGCCCAGACTCGGCGTCGTCACTTCGGCCACCAGGCAGTCAGCTTCCTTCAGCCACGCCAGGTCCCGATCATGAATTGCGCGATCATCCATTGACTCGCCGAGCGATGTTAATTGTTCGTCAGCGATATGCTCAGTGAGAACCGTGCCGTATGGTCGCAGTAGTTCGACCAGTTCGAGATAAAGGGCAGAATCTTCTCGCCCGCCACGAATCTCACCCGCAAAATAGATTTTCATCGGGACTCACAATGACTGCGTTCAGTCTGAGCGCCGCAAACACCAAATCGGCGCACTGAAAACAAAGTCATGCGCCGAGCTTGTCTCAAAGAAGCGCTCCAGGTTTTCTTTCAGCCACGCGCGCGCTTCGGCGATCGTTTCATCTCCGCCTTCCACCGCCGCGATGATGTTGCTCTGGCTCGCGAAAAAGTCGATCAACCCTTCGAGCGAGAAGCTGATCGTGTTACGAAGAACTTCGTCGCCAATTAGCTGGAAGCCTTCCTTCTCAATTTCTAAAGCGGCGAAATTGGGGGACTCTCGCCAGGGGCGTGGATATCTCGTAAGGTACGATTCCTGACGCCAGACATTGAATGTGTGATTGTCGCTGCCGGCGAAGTAGTTGTCATAAACGATCAGCCATCCTTCAGTCCGCAGTACTCTTCTGGCTTCTTGCAAGAACCTGGCTTTGGCGAGCCAGTGAATCGCCTGGCTCACTGTCACCAAATCAAATTCGCATTCTTTAAAGGGAAGGTGCTCGGCGTTGGCGAGCTGGTATTCAATGTTTGAATCAGCCCTTGCCAGACCAATCATCTCTGCGGAACTGTCAATGCCAACGACTCGCGCAGCAATTTCTTTCAGCGCCATTGTGGATAGGCCGGTGCCACAACCGACGTCGAGAGCGCGTTGGACCGGCAAGGTCAAAGCGAGCCGCTCTTTAATCCGCTCGATGACGATGGGATGAAAGTACGGGCGACCTTTAGCATATCTTTTCGCGGCTGATTCGGAAGCGAAAAAGTTTATGGTCCCCATCGCAGAATACTCGAAATAGTCACGGACACCGTCTATCGCACGATCATCCATGTAAACACATACGCCTGCAGCAAAACCAAAATGCCTACCAGCAAGGCCAGCACCAGACTATGAAAGAAAACGTAACGGAGTATGTCTCCTTCGTGACCGTACCAACGCGTCGCCGTGCTGGCCACGACGATCGATTGCGCGTCGATCATCTTACCCATTACGCCGCCGGAACTGTTCGCAGCGCCCATCAGGATCGGGCTTAGACCAAGTTGGGTCGCGGTGATCTTTTGCAGGCTGCCAAAAAGAACATTTGAAGAAGTGTCAGAGCCGGTTAAGGCTACGCCAAGCCAACCCAGCATCGTGCCGAAGAATGGATAAAGCCACCCAGTCTTTGCGAAGGCGAGCCCGAGCGTGGCGTCCATGCCTGAGTACCGCGTCGTAAATCCAATCGCCATCATCGCGGCGATCGTCAGAAGTGAATAGCGCACCAGCTTGAGCGTCTTCCAATAAACGCTGAGCAGCCCGCGAATCGAATTGCCCATCGCCAGGCCGGCGATGATCGAGGCGAGCAAGATGCCACTGCCTGAGGCTGATAAGAAATTGAAGTTAAAGACGGCGTTCTCGGCCGCGGGTTTAGCCACCACCGGCGGCACCCGCAGGACGAGTTTGTCGAGACCAGGAATGGGAATCTTCGGCGCGGCAATCCCGTCGAGGAGTGCTTTTGTTTGCGGCAGACCCCATACGAAGACGACGATGCTGAGAATTATCCAGGGCATCCAAGCTCGGAAAAGATCGCCACGGAGACTCAGAGGCACAGAGTCGGAAGATCGAGAGGCTGATTGGTTTTCTTCCCTAGTGGTCTGATCTTTCTTCTTATCATTTTCTCTGTGCCTCTGTGCCTCTGTGGCTGGATCACCTTCACCGGGAAATCGCCAGATGTGTTTTGGTTGCCAGAACCGAAGGAACGTCGCCAGCGCCGCAATCGATACGATAGCCGCGACAACGTCAACCAACCATGGGCCATGAAAGTTGGACACCAGAAACTGCGGAATCGCAAAGCAAACGCCGGCGACCAGTATAGCAGGCCAGATTTCCAGCATGCCGCGAAAACCTGCGAACGCCCAGATTAACCAGAACGGAACGATCAGAGAAAAGAATGGGAGCTGGCGTCCGACCATCGCACTCAATTGTTTGAGGTCCAGTCCCGTCACACCCTGAAGCCCTATCAGCGGCGCGCCTAACGCTCCGAAAGCGACCGGTGCGGTGTTGGCAATTAAGGACAAGCCCGACGCCGATAGTGGCGTAAACCCCAGGCCGATCAAAATCGCTCCCGTTACCGCGACCGGCGTGCCGAATCCGCAAGCTCCTTCAATGAAAGCTCCGAAACTGAACGCGACCAAAAGCAGTTGCAGCCGGCGGTCTTCTGTAAGCCCGGTAATACTGTGCCGCAAACGCTCGAAGAGTCCGCACTCGTTCGTCAACTGATAAAGAAAGATTACATTGAGAACGATCCAGCCGATGGGAAACAGTCCGTACGCTGCGCCGTACCCTGCGCTCGCGAAAATCATCACGACCGGCATGCGAAAGATCGTGATCGCAACTATCAACGAAGTGCCTAGTCCGAGCATCGCCGCGTAGTGCGCCTTGAGGCGAAAGACTCCGAGACTTCCGAGCAGGACCAGGATTGGCAGAGCGGCCACCGCGGTTGAGAGCACGACGTTGCTCAATGGATCGTAGACTTGCGCCCAGGTCATAAGGGGAAGCAAATTGCTCTTTGAAAAGATTTGGCATATTTATCACGGCCTCTGCATTACGCCAACTGAATTCGGTCGTATGATTATCGGAGGGAACTTTCAAACGCAGAGGAATGCAAAGGGTTTCGCAGAGGATACAGAGGAAAACCTTTGCGTTCCGCTGCGAACTCCTCTGCGTCCTTTGCGTTTAGATCCCAACGTTAATTGTCACACTGTATGTGGTTCGCGCGGGATTTGAACGGGGAGCCTAACCCGAACTGGTAGTCACACTGACTTCAGCGGTCTCGAGCGTCGTCACGACTTCGATTCTTGCCTCCTCGCCATGAATAATGATCCGCCGATCAGAGTTCGCGGCAAAGCATTCGACTGTAGCTATCAAACATTCAACCGGCGCGGCGGTGAGTCGCTTCAAGCCGGTGGCCTCGCGGCCCTCGCTCAAGAGAAGTTGCGCATCAAACGCCACTTCGGTTTTACCGGCGCTGGTTAATTCGCCGGCGTCCATCTCTGAAATCGCCACGCCCTGAGGGAGCAGGTTCATTTCACCGTCTAAATAGATTGTCCAGAGAAAGCCGATATCCAGCAGCAGGTGCGCAGCTTCGCCGGCGATGAACCAGCCCAGCACAGTCGCGCCCAATACGTGCGCGATGACGTGGTCCTGGTGGTTCGTGGTTTCGTGTTCGGCCCAATCTGAAGAGGTATGAGTCATGTTGTCCAGATTAATAAGAGTCAGTGTCAGAAGCCCGCGCGTAAGCAAGGGCGACTTTCGTATCAATCAGGATAGGCATCCGAATAACGGTTCGCACCGATTTCTTCATGACGAATACTTGCGAGTGTGGCCCTCCCTCACGGTCGGGCTTCTGACACTCGGCTGTCTCTACTTCACTTCATATCGGCGCAGATTTTTCGCTGTCCCAAGGGCGATTGCTGCCGCGATCAAACACGCAGCACCGCCGGTTACTACCGACAGTGGCGCGCCGATTAACGCGGCCACCGTGCCGGCTTCGACTTCGCCCAACTGCGGACCTCCCATGAAAAAGATCATATTGATGGAAGTCATGCGGCCGCGCAGCTTGTTCGGCGTGACGAGTTGGCGAATCGTTTGGCGCAGGATCGTGCTTATTGTGTCGGCCGCTCCGGCTATCGCCAGCATCAGCCACGAGACCCAGAATACTCGCGACAAACCGAACGCGATGGTAGCGGCGCCAAAAACCGCGATCGACACGATCACCAGCAGGCCCTGTCGTTTCAGCGTGCCCAGTCGCGCCATCACGAGACCTGTGACTACTGCTCCTCCGGCCGGAGCCGCCGCCAGAAATCCGTAGCCCTGGGCTCCGACTCTCAAAATGTCTTTGGCAAAGATTGGCAGCAACTGATTTGCCGAAGCGAAGAACGTCGCCACAAAATCCAGCGTCATCGTCTGCACAATTATGGGAGTGCGCCAAACAAAACGCAGCCCCTCGAGCAAAGCATCGAAACTGATCCGCGCCGGCTTAGTCTCGTCCCTCTCTGGCCGTCCGCTGGTCCGCATCAGCGCGAGGCCGAGGATCACCGCCACGAAAGAAGCCGCATTGATAGTGTAGACGAATGCCGGTCCATGATTCGCCAAAACAAATCCGGCCAGCGGTGGCCCAACGATCAACCCAACCTGAAACATCAGCATACTCAGGCTGACGGCGTTCGGGAAATCTTTCGAAGGGACCAATGCCGGCATCAACGCCTGTCGCGCCGGAGTGTCAAACGCCCAGGCGGCCGAAGCTATCGAGGTCAAAAGAAAGATTGGCCAGACGTGCAGCAATCCGCGGAACGTCACCAGCGCCAAAGCAGCGCTGCACAGGAGCATGACTGACTGAGTAGCCATCATCAGCCGCCGGCGATCGACCACATCGGCGACGACTCCGCCGGCCAGCGAACACAAGATGATCGGAACCGCTCGGCAGGCGCCCACCAGGCCCAAAGCCAGCGCGGAACGGGTGAGCAAATAAATATGCCAATTGATCGCCGCCAACTGCATCTGTGATCCGGTGACCGAGACGATCTGGCCCAGCCACAACAGACGGAAATCGCGGTGACGAAGAGATGAGAATGCAGTTTGACGATCGGAGTCGACAGAGAGTTTTGCGGAATCGATCTTGGGCATCAGATGACGCTCCATTTATAACCCATGATCACGGCCAATCGAAAAGGGGATACTGACAGTGTCCGAATTTGAGTTTTCTCTGTGTTACCTCCGTGTTCTTTTTGCCTCTGTGGTGAGCAGTTCGCTGACAAAGACTTACCACGGAGACACAGAGGACACAGAGGACGCACGGAGATCATTCGCCGCGGGACACTAACGGGCTCCAACCATGTTTGGTGAACGGAGATACCTGATCCGTCTGCTGGTGAGTTAGACTAAATCCGAGAGCTAAGGATGACGCACAACGGCCGGCAAAAATGGATCGTGGTGGTTGCGTTTACGCTCGTCGTTCTGGCAACGGGTGTATTTGCAGTTCGCACCGTTCGGCGCGCGATCTATTGGCGTCTGCATCGAGATGAGGTCATTCGTCCGTGGATGAGCATTCCTTACGTCGCTCACTCATATCGCCTCCCGCCGCCTGTCCTTTATCAGAGTTTGGGAATTCCACCGCAACCACACGACCGGCGGCCGTTAAGACAAATTGCGAGCGAGCAGAATCGGTCGGTCGATGAACTAATCTCAGTCCTAAATGACGCGATCGCTCGCGAGCGTGCTGCTCACCCGCCTAATCCACGGCCCTCCGCACCAGCGAGGTCGCTGTGAACATCACCGATCATTTGCTGGGCGCACTCTCACAGTACGGCTTGCCGGTGCTTTTTGGCGTGATCGCGATCGCGACCGTCGGTATTCCCCTGCCGATTTCGATGATGCTCGTCGCCGCCGGCTCTTTCGTAGAGTTAGGTGAGATGAAACTGTGGCAGGTGATCGTCGTGGCCAGCGCCGGCGCCGTGCTGGGGGACCAGATTGGATACGCGCTCGGCCGCTGGGGCGGTCATCGGGTCGTCGCGCGAATTAAGCGCAGAAGAAATGGCGCGGCCAAAATTGCCCAGGCCGAAGCGTTCGCCAAACGATGGGGCGCCGCGGGAATATTCTTTACGCGCTGGCTGATTACACCACTGGGTCCCTGGTTGAACTTGACCAGCGGTATGGCTCGCTATCCCTGGACCCGATTTTTCTTATGGGATTTGCTGGGAGAAGTTCTCTGGGTAGTCCTATACGTCATGCTGGGAAAAATTTTCAGCGACCGGGTTCAGGCGCTGGTTGAAATACTCGGCAATCTTGCCTGGGTGATTGTGGGTTTGATTGCCGCCGTGATCCTGGGTTGGAAAGTGCTCAAGTATCTGCAGCCTGGGGATTCGGTTAAGGGACGAAAAATAGCCACTTAGCGATAGCGGGAAGGTTGTAGAAGGGTTTCACTCCCAACTGCGAGCACAAAAAATGATCGGCAACGGCTTCGCCTGAAAACTATTACTTCAGCGCTCTATGACCTAAGGCCCGAGAGTCCGTGAGGAAATAGCCACGAGTCGTGGCTTGAGAACCAATCAAGTCAAATTGAGCGCCGAAGGTGCAACACGAAACATTGACCGGCAAATGGGATATGGCGGCCCTTCGGGCCTCCGAAACTTTTCATATCGCCTGCGACCACGCCCTTACGGACGTGGCGATTTCTTTACGGCCCTTCCGGTCTCCTACCACTCACTCACGTTTGCGCAATCAATCATTTTTTAGGCAAAGCATCGGCACCGCAAAACAAAACGGCCCGCATTCTCACTTGGAAAAAGATGCGGGCCGCTGTTTTCGCTTGGGTTGGCGCGAAACTGCCAGGGGGATTAGGGGATTAAATCGAGGCGTCTCCGCGTTGAATGCTGGCGCTGGCCGGCGCGGAGGCCTCCGAGCCCTTCTTACTTTTCGCCGCGCGCCACTCACCGATGCCTTCTCTCACCAGTTTGAAAATTGAGCGGCGGTTATCAACCATCAGTTTGATCCAGGCGCGCTTGGTCATCTGCGGAAAGTAGATGCCACGAAAGAACATTCGCATCGCAAAATGCATCACCCGGATCTTGATCGGCTTGTCGGCAATCGATTCGAGGGCGGACGCATTCCGCTGCGGGCTGTACGATTCGGTCCACGCCCGATCAAGTTCCGCATGCGTCTGGTCAATCGTGATCTTCAAAGGCGTGTTCGCCATTTGGTACGGGGCGAACTCCAGCCAGTGTTTTGGCCGCGTCAGCCGGCCCGCCTTCAGCAGACGGTCATAGAGCGGCGTCGCCGGAAACGGAGTGAGCTGACCAAAAACAGGCAATCCGGGCGGCCAGGTTGCGATCTGTTCAAGCGTGCGATCGGCCACACCCGGCGTGTCGTTGTCCAGGCCCACTATGAAAGATGTGATGGCGTAGATGTCACGCTTGGCGAGCCGATCGAGAACGGCAGCGTACTCAACCGGTTTATTGAAACTCTTGTTTACATCGGCCAGGTTGACCGGATCGATCGATTCCATGCCGATGAAAATCCACTTACCATGCGAGGCCTCGATCAAGTCAACCAGTTCCTCATCGCGGAGCAGATTGGCGCTGATTTGCGCGATCCAGGGAAGTTGCGCACCAGCGTCGATGATATCTCTGAGCAGAGACTTGGTGCGCTTGATGTTAATGGCAAAGTTGTCGTCGATGAAAAAGACGATAACCTGACGCCGATTCTTACGCGCGTGCTGCTTCAGTCTCAAGAGCTCACCCACCACGCTCTCGTTGGAACGAAACCGAATCGAGTCGCCAAAGAATCCCGTCACCGTGCAGAACTCACAACCGTAGGGACAACCACGACCTGACTCGATCGGAATCAGGTGGACTGATTGCCAACCGTTGGCATGCCGCTCCAACAATGGCCGCATGACCTTTGGAACCATGTTGAATTGTTCAAGGTCGAGCTTCTCCCAGGGAATCGCCGGATAGGGTTGCAGACTGGGCTTGCGTTCTTTGCCGGTCTCGTCAACGGGTTTGTAAATCTCTTTCAGCTCACCGCGCACGGCGTCCGCAACGATCTGCGGCCACAATTCATCGGCTTCTCCCAGAGCTATCGCATCCGCATGACGCGGACCGCCATCTCGCCCCAACGCCTCGTCGGGCACTTCGGTGACGTGAGGGCCTCCCATCACAACCGGCACGCCCGCGGCGCGAATGGCATCAGCCATGCGGTAGGCCCGGGCCACCATTCTCGTCATTGCGCCAATGCCAACAAGTCCGATCTGTTTCTCCTGTATGAAGCGCACGAGCTGCTGCTCGTTCATTGGCCGGGCATTGCCGTCAATCAGGAGTACCTCATGTTCGGGTGGAGTGATTGATTGGAGCAGGAACATCCACAGATGGGGCATGAAGTTGCGGGTCACGCCGTTATCCGGATTGTAAAGAAGAATCTTCATTTAGTTGTGACAAGTGGCTTCGACCAATCGCAAACGGATTCTACGACAGCCAAGCCCCATTTCACCAAAGAATTTTTACCACCACAGATTAAAGAAGGGCGAAAACCTCTTCTGTGCGGTATCACAGATAAGTGGGTGTATGATTCACGGGCGGAGAAACAAACCTTGGTTTGGGGCAGCAAAAGCGTCCGTCGCAGACTAGGTTTCGTCCATCGCAAACTAGGTTTCGTTCGTCACAGACGAGGTTTCGTCTGCGGCAGACACGGAAGCACTGATCTCCCAAATCTCTCAGAACGCGTGAAAGATTGCTCGGTTAGGGGCGTTTGGCTGATTTATTTGGTCCTTATGTGCGTTGGCGCACGGACGGATATCCCTTAATGTGTTATATTCCCTGGGTCAGTTATTTGAAATCATGCATCTAATCGACATCAGGACCGAGTCTGGCACACAAACCTCTCCTTATGCCGTTCGTTGGTTCTAAATTGCGGTTTTTTTTGAGAAGAGCACCTGATGTTACCAAGTTCCAGGCAAACTCCACATCTCTAGCGATCTCCATCTCAAAGCGCCCGCGTAGCTTCCCGACCTGTAAACGTTGAAGACCAGGAGTGTAAATGTATAAGCAAGCAATGACTGCAAAAGACAACCGTAAGGGCATCAACTGGCACACCGCCACGTTTATGGCGCTCTTTCACATAGGCGCGGTGGCCGCGCTATTCGTGTTCAGTTGGCAGGCCCTGGTGGCCGCCGTCGTGCTCTGGTGGATCTCCGCAAGTTTAGGCGTCGGCATGGGTTTTCACAGGCTGTTGACCCACCGCGGCTACAAGACACCAAAGTTGGTCGAGTATTTCATAACTGTCTGCGGACTGCTGGCGCTGGAAGGCGGGGCCATCAATTGGGTGGTGACGCATCGCATACATCATGCGCACACCGACGGGCCGGGCGATCCACACACGCCTCGGGACGGGGGCTGGTGGGCGCATATCGGATGGATGCTTAAGGGGACCGCGCAATCGCACGACCGCGAGACGATGGAGCGTTATGCGCCAGACATGATGAAAGACAGATTTCACGTCCTGGCTAATAATCTCTATTGGATACCGATCATTCTCCTGGGCATCGGGTTGCTCGCATTTGGCGGTTGGTCGTTCGTGTTGTGGGCCGTGTTCTTCCGCGTCACCTTTAACTTTCACTCGACCTGGCTGGTAAACTCCGCGACCCACATGTGGGGCAGTCGCCGGTTCGCTACGCGCGACGATTCAACCAATAACTGGTGGGTAGCGCTGGTGACCTTTGGTGAAGGATGGCACAACAACCATCACGCGTATCCCACCGCGGCGCGTCACGGACTTGCCTGGTACGAGATCGACCTAAACTGGTGGGGCATCCGGACACTTCAATTCCTGCGGCTGGCGAAGGGAGTTAAGCTGGTTCGGCTCGCTGAGGTCCGCGCGACCTGACAAAGTTCTTCCTACACTGCCCGGCAGTCGTCTCGAGACTGCCGGACTTTTGCTATGACAATCCGTTCCCGACCCTCACCCGATCTGGACTATGTGTGTTTGCGCACTGATCAATCCTCTGCCCGCATGATATAGGAGTACCGGAGAAATACCTGAATGCTAAAAGCCCCCGCACTTAACGGTTCGCCTGCGAATCGGTTGCTCGCTTCGTTGCCCGCGAAGGAATATCAACGACTGCTACCTGAGTTAGAGCCGGTCACCCTGGCATTTGCTCAAATTATCTACGCACCAGGCGACACCATTCGCCATGTTTACTTTCCCAATGACTCAATAGTGAGTTTACTGGCCGCCGAGGATCACCACGCGTCGCTCGAAGTCGGAATGATCGGTAACGAAGGCATGACCGGCATTGCTGTCTTCATGGGGGTGAACACGTCGAACACTCTCGCTCTGGTTCAGGGAGCAGGAACAGCCCTGAGAATGAAGTCGGCTACGCTGCGCAAGGAAGCCGATCATGTTGGTACATTTCACCGTCTGTTGCATCGTTACACTCATTCACTATTGACGCAAATGTCTCTGTCGTCGGCCTGCAATCGATTCCACACGCTGGACTCTCGCCTGGCGCGCCGGCTTCTGATGACGCACGATCGCATCGGAACCGACGAGTTTCGGCTGACGCAGGACTTCATGTCGAACATGCTGGGCGTGCGGCGCGAAGGCGTTAACAAGGTCGCGGGCGAACTGCAAAGAGACAAGCTAATTAAGTACAGTCGTGGTCATATGGAAATCCTGAATCGCGCGGCGTTGGAAAGAATCTCATGTGCCTGCTACGGGATCATCAAAGAGGATAGCGATCGGTCTCTGGAATAAGAGTTGAGCCAGGTTCAGTAAAAGATGCCGGAATCATTTTCCATTTCTCATTTGACATTGTTCATTGGCCATTTCACCGGAAGAGGACCTTCTTCGGCTACCATGAAAAATGGAAAATCTGAAATGACAAATGGAAAATGGTTTTGAATCAGCCGGTGCTACTTGCTCTTGGTACCCATAAGTTCCTTGTACATGTCTTCGACGTTTGGAGTCGCGAAATTCTGAAACGCGAAGCTCTTATACTTTTCCGGGAGTTTTAATTGCTGCTTCGCTTGATCGACAGTCAAACCATCGGCAATTCCCTGCTTAACTCTCGCTCGCAGATCATCCAGATAGTCCCTGAAGTCCTTAATCTCTGAAGCCTCGGCGACATTGCCGTGCCCGGGGACAAATTTTGCCGCCGGATATTGAGCCAGGATTTTCTCGAGGGTGGGAACCCAATCAGACACGGTGGCATCGACCAGGTTAGGCAGCGTCTTTGACCAGCCCAGGTCCCCGGTAAATACCACATTGGCGTCGGGAACGTATGCGAAGACATCGCCGCCGGTGTGTCCCGGTAAAGTCGCCAGAACCACTTCGCGCTTACCCAGATACAAGCGCACAACTCCCGACCCGAAGGTCACCGTGGGGTTCGTTAATTTGATCGTCGTCATCTCATCGAACCGGTGAATCTGTCTCTCAAGTTGGGCCCGCTTGTCTTTCTGATCTGCCGGAGTCTCTGCGAGTTGTTTCGCGGCATCCGCTCGCCGCTTTAGCAAATCTTCGGCTGCGGGCAGAAAGCGTTTGTTCTTAACCGTCTGCCATTGCGAGACATTGTCGTGGGCGAAGATGGGCACGCCACGCGCCGCCAGCACCTGATTGCCGCCGGTGTGATCGAGATGGTAATGACTGTTGACGGCGAACTTGATGGGAAGTTTTGTCAGCGTCTGGATCTCGCTGATGAGTTCTTCGATTGCCACGGGAGTGAAAAACGTGTCGAAGATCAGCACACCTTCGTCGCCGATGACAAAGCCCGCATTACCTGAAGCTAAACCTCCGGGCTTGGCGATTGCCGCGTAAACTCCATCCGCGACTTTGATCAGTTGAAAGTCGTCTTCGGCTTTCGGCGCACTTCTAACTGATTCGGGACTGAAGAGTCCGGTCGCGATCGTCAGGGTAATCGCGGCCAGAGTAAAAGTTAGTCTCTCTTTCATTGCGATCCTCCGCCTCGAACTGGCGGGCTGCTGAAGAAGCATTCAATTAACGAGATTGCCGAAACAAGAGAAAAGCGATCCACGAATTCACACGAAATAACACGAACGAAAGCCTGTGTTTCGTGCCGTTTCGTGTGAATTCGTGGATCGCTTTTCCGCTGCATCAGCCACCAGCCACCTGACCCAGTATGAGCAAGTCCCTCTTCCGTAGCTAGAGCTTTGCGAGTATCGCCTTCCACCTAACCCACGCATCGTCGCGCGCTTTGCGATTTGCCTTATAAGCAACCAGCGCCTTCTGATAGTCGTCAGCCGCCTTCTTATCTGCCGCTTCATCACCTTTAGCAACCGGCGCCTTTGGCTCAGGGTTGTTTGGCTCGCCGGCACGCATGAATCCGTGTCCTGCTCCCGCATAGGTTACGGGGTCGTAAGCTTTCTTTAACTCTTTCATCGCGTCGACGGTCGGCGGAATCGTGGCATTCACACGCATGTCGTTTTCCCCGTAGAAGCCATAGACAGGGACAGCGATTTTCGCGAGGGCGTCTTTGTCAATCGCGAATGGCTGGCCCTGCGCGTTGTTTTGCGGCGGAGTCCCATAAAAAACAAACGCGGCTTTCAGGCCGGGCCGGTTGGTCGCGAACCGAAACGACTGGGTGCCGCCCCAGCAGTAACCGGTCACCGCAACCTTGCCGTTAGCGCCCGGTAGTTTTGAAACATAGTCGGCTACGGCACTCAGATCTGAAGTAATTTGATCCGGAGGCAAACTTCCGATTGCCTGGCGCACTGCGTTGCTATCGAAATCGCTCGTCCCGCCGCCTTTCGGACCCATGCCTGAAAGCAAATCCGGCGCGATCGCTATGTAGCCGGCCTCGGCCAACTCGTCAGTGAGTTGCTGCACCCAGTCGCTCATTCCAAAAATCTCATGAATCACGACGATGGCCGTTGCCTTCTTGTTACTTTCCGGATAGACGACGAAACTGTTGACTTCGCGATTGCCGGCTTTGACCTTTACCCACTCGCGATGTCGCGGCGATTTGGCGAGACGATCCTTTGCCCAGTCTTGCGTGGCTTCCTCGTTCATAGACTCTAGCCCCGACGTTGTGTGATGGTGCGCGCTCATGTCCTGCGCTGCGACACCCATCACCAAACAAAGCAACGCGACCATCGTCAGAATGGTCACGGTCAAGAGTCTCCCGCTGTCCGCTTTCTGCGTGCTGCCGTCTGATGTTTTCATCAACTCCTCCGTCTCAAAAAGAAAGGTTGTGCCGAGCTCGATTCCTTTGGGTTTGGGGATACCTTAGATATCACAACATCGGCTGGTTAAGCGAGTCGTAGGCGGGGACCCAGGCGAGTTGCACACGCAAAAGGCGATGCCGCTGACCGGAATCAGCAGCATCGCCCTTTGATTTGATCTGCGAGCGCCGAAGCAAACGCACGCGAGATTTTGGTTATGGCTTAATTACCAGGGGAACGGCGAACGTCGACCATAGTTTCCATTGTTGCGGCGGTTATAACCACCGTTGCGCCGGAAACCTTCGTCATATCCACGGAGGAAACCGCTGCGATAAGCCTGCGGGTTCTGATATCCGTTGCCATAGTACCCGCCGGAGTCGCCGTGCCCGTTCCGGTAAAAGTGAGATCTTTGCGGATTGTAGTTCTGCCCTCGTTGGGCATCACTCGAACCCGTGTATAGACCGTCCTGGTAGCCCTGGTTCACGGCAATTTGAGAGGTATTACCGTAACCACCATAACCGCCGTTGTTACCATAACCGCCGTTACGACCGTAGCGATCATCGCGATTGCGGCTGTAGTCCCGGTTCCGATCATTATCATGATCACGCCGGTACTTCCGATCGGTGGCGCGACGATCCCGATCAGATCGCTGACGATCTTGATTCCGATCCCACGGGCGTTGCGCCTGCGCCGCTGTGCTCGCAGCCAGTCCAATACCCGCTATGAACGAAAATGCCAGCAAGATTCTCCCGATTTTGTTGCTGAGATAGTCTGATTTCATATCTAACCTCCGCCGAGCCGTTTGGCAATTATCATGCCGATTTTAGGACCCCATAGGAGTCTTCGAAAGTTTCGAGCCGATCACATTTTGTTTTGCTCCAGCCAGGCACGATTTCGTGCGTGCTTAGCCGGATATGCGTTCTCAAAACCGATCGAGACAGCTTTGCCGGGGAGACGGAATGCCGTGGGCCGCTCAATCAGAGAAGGACACGGCATTGCAAAAAACAGCTAGCGGTGGAAAAACCCACCGATGAAATACTTCTGCCAGTTCTGATAGCCCTCCGCGTAGCCCATCAGAAAACCATCGCGATAGGCCTGTTGGTAGGTGTCTCGCCGGCCAAAGACCGAACTGTACCCGGATTGTGCGTTGCTGAAAAAATGCGAACGTCCCGGATCGTAGCCTTGTCCGCGGCGGCCATCATTCGCGCCGGTGAATAAGCCATCTTCATAGCCTTGCTCGTAGGCGCTCGCGCTATAGGCATAGTTCTCGTAGTTGCTGGAGTCGTAAACAATTGTGTTGTCGTAGCGGCGGTCGCGATAGCGATCTCGGTCGTGATGCTTGTCCCGCTTACGGTCACGATCTTTGTCTCTGTCCTTATCTCGGTCGCGATCCTTATCGCGGTCCTTATCTTTGTCACGGTCCTTAAGCTTATCGCGATCCTTGTCCTTGTCACGATCCTTGTCCTTGTCGCGATCCTTATACTTGGCCCGATCCAGGCGGCTACCCTCAGTATCGGGGACGATCACGCGATCAACTACCCGCTCTTTGTCGCGACCCCGACCCTTGTCGCGGTCCACACGGCCCCGCTCGGTATCAGGGACTATTACACGATCGCCTTGCCGCTCCTTATCCAGTGTTCGACCAGAACTTCGGTCGTTGCTCCGATTTGAATTCCGCGAATCGTTAGAACCGCTGTCGCCGCTACCACGCCGGCTTTCGTTGCGAGTTCCCAGGCTCGCACCGCCGCTATCGTTGCGGCGATCGTTCCTGCTGCTACCATTGTCGTTGCTTCGACTGTTGTCGTCCCTTCGGTTACTTCGGTTACTGTCGTCCCTTCGGTTACTGTCGTTGCTTCGACTGCTGTCGTTGCTGCGGCTACTGCTGCCACTGTCATTGTTTCTGCTTGGCTCGCTGCTGCGGGGAGCTTCGCTTGGCGTACTTGGCGCGCTTGGGGCACTGGGTGCAGGAGCGCTTGGCGCGGGAGAGTTCGGAGCCGGACTTTCAGTTCTGGGAGACTCGACGTTTGGCCTTCGTTCATCCTGCGCGTTTGCGACTCTAGCGAACGATGCTCCCATCAGGAGCACCGCTGCCAGTGTCAATACGCTAAATTTGGTTTTTGCAGAACTCGATTTCATTTCGTGTCCTCCTCGTGCCGCTCCGGAACAACCTGGTATACCAGCGGCTGAAAAATAGGGCGAGTCGATTTGCGTGAAGTATAGCGCAATCAACCGGCGCGGCTCAGCCATTTTCGTTCGCGCGCAAAAATTTACACCACTCGTTAATGTTCTGTTTAGAATCCTTCGTTGGTCTGCCGTGCAGGGTCGCGGTCAAGTATGTTCGTCGTTCGTTCGGTGACGCTCGCCGGGGCTTCTCGGGGCATGGCCACAGTAACCTCTGGGTACGGTGTGGCATCTATGGGCGGATCGATTCGCAACGGTTGCTGCTCGGGAGTTTCAATCTGCCTGACCGGCTCGGGCCGGATCGACAATCCCGCCAGAATGTGGCCCAAACCAGAAAGCATCGGTATCAACCCCAGCAGCCAGATCACGTGAACGACCGGATCGATCTCAAAAGGAATCCTGGCGATTACATCGGCCGGCAACTTGAGCACCAGCGCATGCGCGAGAAAATAGAGAAAGATTGTAAGTCCGCCGCCCCAGAAGAATTTGATCGCGCCCTTGGTCAGATGACGTTCACGTCGCTGCTCTGCTGTCTTCTTCTTTGCTTCGAGCCACCAGGGTTTGTTCCTCCTGGGATCGTGTGCGCTGCGCACAATCTCTTTATTCATCCTCTCCAGCGCCCGGGACACTTCATCGGTGACTTTTTCAACCTTGAGGTTCTTCACCATTTCCTTGATCCTGGCGGGCACGCCGTCGGTACGCGAGATCGCTTCACTGAGCGAGACCGCTTTGCCAATCACTTTGAGATTAGCGCCGCAAGACCGGCAATAATGAAGTTCCGCGGAAGATTCGGTTCCACATTGGGGACAGAACATAGAGTTTACCGTTGCGATAACATTATCCGGCGATTCTTGCCGTGAGCAAAGCTAAACCAACTACGCCAGGCGAGAGACAGTTGTTCAGCGAAATTGTTGGAGAGAGGCGCGGGCCAGCGCGCGATGGTCATGGCGGCTCGTTAAGAACATCGCCCGTGGATAGCAAGCAACGCGCCAGAATTTGGGAATCTTCACCGGGCTCAGGCGCCGGTATAGGCGTCGTTCAACTTGCGAAAGTGATAACCCATCACCGCCAAAGTCAGGAACTCTGACATTCGATCACGATGTTTCACGATTGCATGAGCAAAGAAACGCCAGAATTCCCAGCGTTCACGATCGAGCACTCCCAGCCTGACAGCGATGCGCGTAAACGCCGCAGCTCCACTAAAGAGGCCCATCGTGTTTTTCTCGGCCCACTCCCGTGGGGTTCGTTTCAATGAGTCAAGGGTCCTCCGGTAATACTCACTGGACTTGTAAATCGTACACATGATCGACTGATATCCGGCAATCAACCGCGCGGGATCCATCGTGGGCACAAAGTTGAGCTGACAATTGGTATTTTCGCCCGAGCTTTCGCCAAGCAGGCGCCCCTCCTTTTCCAGCCGCCGCCAGAGTTGAGTATCAGGGAGCGCCGTTAGGATTCCCACCATGGCCAGTGGAATCGCGCTCTCTCGAATGAACTTGATCTGGCGCTCGAAAATATCTTCAGGATCATTGTCAAAGCCGACAATAAAGCCGGCCATGACTTCCATCCCGTAACTCTGGATCCTTTTCACTGATTCAAGCAGGTCGCCGCGGTTCTGCGACTTCTGAGCTTCCTTGAGACTCTCTTCAACTGGGGTTTCAATCCCGAGAAAGACGCGTCTGAAGCCGGCTTGCCGCATGCTCTCGAGCAATGGCTCGTCATCGGCCAGATTTAGACTGGCTTCAGTGAGGAGCGTGAACGGATAATCATGCCGCTTCTGCCAATCCGCCAACTCTGGCAAAAGGCCCCGCACATTCTTTTTGTTGCCGATGAAGTTATCGTCGACGATGAACACCGTGCCGCGCCAGCCCAACGAGTACAAAGCATCCAGCTCGGCCAGCATCTGCGGATTGCTCTTGGTGCGCGGCACACGGCCGTAGATTTCAATAATGTCGCAAAACTCGCAGTTGAAAGGGCATCCGCGCGAATACTGCACCGACATCGCGCTGTAGTGCTTCATGTTTGCGAGATGAAAGTCCGCAACCGGAGTCACCGCGAGTGGCGGGCGCTCAGCCGCCTGGTAGGATCGTTTCGCCGTGCCGCGCTCGAGGTCCTCGAGAAACTGCGGCACCGTCGTTTCAGCTTCGCCGATGAAAATGTGGTCTGCTTCCGGCAAAGCTTCCAGGGTAGTGGACACGTATGGACCACCCACGACTACGCGCTTCCCCAGCGCTTTACATTGCCGCACCACCTCTTTCAAAGAATCCTTCTGTACCAGCATCGCGGAGGCCATTACCATGTCGGCCCACTTGATGTCGGACGAACGCAGCTTACGCACATTCAGATCGACCAGGCGTCGCTCCCAGCTGTTGGGCAACATTGCCGAGACTGTCAACAGTCCCAGAGGTGGAAATGCGCAGCGCTTGCCCTCGAAAGGCAGCGCGTGGCGGAAACTCCAATACGTGTCGGGGAATTCCGGATTAATCAGTAAGACCTTCATCACCTTCTCCTTTAAGTAACCGCGTCAGCGACTACCGGGCCAGGGAGCTTCACAAACCCGACAATTCAGCGACTCGACCTGTTTGCTTTTGACTCACTCAACTCAATTTCTGTGGAGCCGCCTGCGCTTTCGATCCACTCTCTTCCGGACCAAGCGCAGGGCTCCCTTACGTTTTCTTGCTCGGCTTCGTTCGGCCGAGGGTTAACACGTCACCGGGCTGACACTTGAGCACTTTACAAATCCTTTCCAGGGTATTGAAAGTAATTCCCTGGGCCTTGTCCTTCTTCAGTCGCCAGAGGGTCGTATGGCTCACACCGGTTTCTTTAGCTAACCAATAAAAGGTTCGTTCATGCTGTTTCAGCAACTCGTCGATTCGAATTCTAATCATGCAATGCCCGGCCTCCTGTAATATACGGGCTATTTATCATAACGGATAAATATTTGTCTATAGAATATATTGCATTCTTGACATATATGTCAGCCTGCTATAGCCTCGTTTTCAGATTGAGTCCGGGTAACTCTCTCCTCAGTTCCTCTGGAATCATCCAGACTACCTGAAGTCAACCCGGCGGGATGCTGCCCGCAAAACAAACGTCCGATGAACCCTATGTATGCAATGCAACGCGCCAATGGCGACTGGTTCGCGCTCAATCAGCGCGAAGGTCTTCGCGTGCCGATCTTTTCAAGTAATCGCGAAGCTATGCAGGCGCGGGCCTTCAATGTAGAGATGCTGGTTTTCAAGCCGGTGCTTGTCGACGAACGCGCGCTTAAAGACCTGGCGCCGGTGAACGGACAACAACCATCGCATTTTTGGCTGGTGAATGACGCCTGCGTTAACATGAAGCGCGGTGTTGCTTTGGAGCATTCAGAGCTTGCGGTGCTCATTCGTGACCAGACGCTGTAGAAATTCAGGTGCCCATGATAGTTTGTGAATTCTGTTCGCACTACCGCCAGGACGGTAAATGCATGCTCGGCCTCAATATTCCGAAAGGAATGAGTTGTCGCGAGTTCGGCCCGACCATAGAAAAGTTCTGTGCCAACCCAAATGATTTTGTTAGTCCCAGCCAAATCATCCAGATGGCCATGTATTTTGGATTCAAAAAAGCTGAGCTGAAAAAAATCAAGCTCATGGCCGAAGCCGCGGAAATCTCACGCGCAGCCGAGCAGAAAAATGCCGCGTCTTTCAACGCGGCATCCTCTCTCCTGAGCTGACTTCAAAGTTTGCCCATTCATTACGATCGATAACCATCAGCATATCCGTGCACAAAGCCGGATCGATAGACCTCTCCAAAGTTACCGAAACCTGCCTCCTGGAAGTAATGCGACCTTTGCGGATCGTAGCTGCGACTATGCTTAACGTCTCCCTCACCAGTCTTCACTCCGTCGTTGTAACCCTGGTTGTAAGCAGCGTCAGAGCTTCGGAAAACATAGTGCCCGTACCGGCTGTAGTAGTCGAAATACGGATCATAACCAAACGGCCGGCGCCATCCCCACGGGCGATAGAAAGGTCGATACGTCCTTACGATCACGACCCTCCGTTGTGCCATCGCCGTAGTGGTCGATAACAAACTTACGACGCCGGGCGCCAATAGCGCTGCTAGTATGAGGCCCCCAAATCTACGTAGATATTTTCCTCTCATCACAGACCTCCTTGTTCTTTGTCTAAATATTTAGACGCATTGAGGAGGCCTGAAAGTTTTGCGCTTTGATGGCGAAAATTTTATATATCCGGATCCGATCAGCTTCCGGCGTGGGTGCATTCTCATAAGTACGCCGCGACCGACAAGCTCAGCGCGCAGCCTGGATCTCTAACCACCTGGCCCTAATGATGAGAGTCTTAAACCCTCACCAATCAGCCAGCGTACCGCGAAACTTTTGGGCAAACTAATAACGCCGGTAGTGTCGACGATGCCGCTTACGAATCTTATAGGTGTAGAGCGCTCCGCTCCCCGCGCCCGCCGCCGTACCGATGGCCGCGCCTTTCTTTCCGTTAGCGAGCGCCCCAATTCCGGCGCCGGCGACTGCCGTGCCCGCGACCGTCAGCTTGTCCCGGTGCTTTTGCCAGAAAGTTCGGCGATGACGAACGCGACGATGACGTACCGTCTGCGCGGACGCGATCGGTTCTATTACAGACGTAATTGGCTCCACTACAAAGGCCAACGTCAGGACCATTAGCAGGATTGATAGAACTCTTTTCATACTTCCCCCTGTTCTGATTTGTGGCACAGTCGTGTGCAGACGGCGATGCACTCGCATCTTTCCGAGCAAATTCGCATTCACACTCTACGCAGTTGCACCTTCCATGCCATACCAATCACATCCCTGGACCCTAACAGAGAGGTCTTCGACTTCGTCTATCGGCGTGAGCACGGAAAACCGATTAATTGAAACGAAAGATAGGTTAAGAAAAGCCGAGATGGACTGCCCTGATGAACGATCCTGGCTAGACACGAGTATATCTCACGTGTAGTATATATGTGTCGTACACGCTATTTGCCGCATGTGATAGATATCAGCGTCCCGAGGAGGGCGCGCCTTATTATTGAAATTCGAGTAGATGAAATACTGGCAGAGCAAGGCCGGACGTTTTATTGGTTGGCAAAGCAGACCGGCATCAGTCACACGACGCTGTGGAGATTAAAGAAAGGCAAGGCCTTCGGGCTGAATCTCGTCACGCTGGAGAAGATGTGCCACGCGCTTGAGTGCCAGCCTGGCGACATACTGACATTGCCGAACCATAAGAAGAACGGACGGCGCCGTAAGGCTGAAAGCAAGCAAAAACAATGATCATTAAAGAAAAGCCGTTTACGTTTAGATTCGTCGAGGCCGAGGCCCAGGTTGTTTTGGAGCTGACGAACGCGACCGATCGCACGCTCAAGTGTGTCGAGGTGCTAACTGTCTTTCTGAAAGATGAAGTAACTCCCGGCGGTGGTCCCTCGCAAGCTCATATTCGATTTGACGCCATTGAGCGGATCCTGCCTACCGAGAAGTCCATCATGTCACACCGGACCTGGATCAACGGCAAACCCGCTGCCGGTGAGCGCGACTTATTGGGTCGGCTGCAAGTGGTCGCCGGCGAAGCCAATCCTTATGTCCTGGACATCTCCTGGCAGGACACCGACGGGAAGACCCGTTTTCAGCGAATCCCGGTCGGGCATTGATTGCTAAGAGCGAATTTCACGTTTAGCTTGGTCCTAATCTCCCCCCCCAATACAGCCCGCGACAACCGCCATCTTAGGATCCAACCTTTAACTCAAGGCTTCCACCAATCCTGTTGAGCCTCTGCTTCAGTCCCATTCAAGTGTCGGATGATTCCTGCATTAGAAAGCTTTACCCGAACCCTGTGAGGTGTTGATTTACGTACTCTGTGAGCTAAAATCGCCAATCGGCCGAATGGCATCATCGTTGCTCTAGCAGGGTGCTGAAAAAAATCGTCACAGAGTCACAGAGATGGGAAGGATTCAAAACCTAACAGAAATGCCAACAAATGCTTACCCTCTTTGTTCTCATCTTGCTCTGTGTCTCCGTGTCTCTGTGGCTATGCTTAGTTTCTCATCACCCTGCTAGGGGAAAATTGGATCATCGATTACTAAATTGATTATGTGACAAGGGTTCGCTGGACCGAAGCGGATGTCGCAGATGCGAATTGAGGAAGAAGAATGAAGAAACTTTCATGGTTAATATCGGGGCTCCTGTTGTTGGGACCGGCTTTGCAAACAGTCAGCGCCCGGCAACAGACAGACAAGCAGAAACCCACCGTCGAGCAGATCAAAATCCAGGTTACTAAGCTGGGTGTCGGCGAGAAAGCACGCGCCACGATCACAACTAAGGACGGCACAAAAACTAAGGGCTATGTCGACCGGACCGGCGATGAAGATTTCGTGATGCGCGATCGAAAGATTAATGCAGCGATAACCATCCGCTATGCGGACGTGAAGAAGATTGACCGCAGCCATGGCCATTCGCTGGCGCGGAACATCCTCATCGGTGTGAGCATCGGCACCGCTGCAGTAGTGATCGGGGTTTTGGCCGCGATCGCGCGCAACGAGCGCTGACGGGTGAAGACTCCGGATGCATTACACCTTCCTGACAAACTTCAGCGCCACGCCATTCATGCAGTAGCGGAGGCCGGTAGGTTTTGGTCCATCATCGAAGACGTGGCCGGAATGGGCATCGCATCTCGCGCAGAGGACTTCTGTACGGGTCATCGACAGGCTGTTATCAACTTCTTCCCGCACATTCTCCTTCTTAATCGGCGCCCAAAAACTGGGCCAACCGGTGCCGGAATCAAACTTGGTGGCGGAACTAAAAAGCGCCAGCGAACACGCGGCGCACTCAAAAGTGCCTTTCTCGTGAATGTCATTCAACGGACTCGAGTAGGGGGCCTCAGTTCCCTTCTGCCGCATAACGTTGTACTGGTCAGACGTGAGCAGTTGCTTCCACTCCGCATCCGTCTTAATCACTTTTTTTATTCCCTTGGTATTCACGTTGTCGCCTTGCGCGCCATTCGCATGACCGGCGCCCGGCGGCAGAGCTCCGGCAACGGGAAGTCTCGCCAGCGCCGCAAATACTCCCAACGTCAGCGAAGAAGAAAGAAAGTAACGTCTGTTCATATGGCTCCTATCATATTGCGCAACGCCTCATCAGCCAAATTACGCAGGTGATCGGCCGATTGGATTTTGATGATGCAAGCCGATGATTACCATTCAAGTGTCGGACGCTTGTTGCACCAGAAGCCTTCGCATCGCCCCGGGCATTCCCCGATATCGCTCTTTTGTCAGCCAAAATCGCCAAGGAGAGGAATGGCATCATCGTTGCCATAGAGTCGCAGACACACTCATTGTGTGAGACTCGAATCGCTTGCCGCGACTCAGTCATCAAGAATCTTAAAATCGAAGGAAAGAATATGAAAACACTATCGTGGTTAATATCAGGGCTGCTCTTGCTGGGCCCGGCCCTGCAAACAGCAAATGCCCGCCCCCAAAACGACAAGCAAACATCGACCCTGGAACAGGTCAAGATTCAAATCGCCAAGCTCGGCATCGGAGATAAAGCCCGGGCAACAATTACCACCAAAGACGGCGCGAAAGTAAAGGGTTATGTCTACAGCGCCGGCGACAATGATTTCGTGATCCGCGATCGGAAAACGGACGCCCCTACGACCGTTCGCTACGCGGACGTGGCGAAGATTGAACGCAACAAGGGCCATTCGATGGCCAGGAACGTTTTGATCGGAGTCGGAATCGGCGCCGGCGCCTTGCTCGCTGCGATTTTCATTGTCATTGCGCGCGCTGATTGAGGACGTTGGAGTTGAAGCGCCACAGCAAGGCCCAGAAAAGAATTTAACGCAAAGGAACGCAGAGGATTCGCAAAGGACGCAAAGATTTCCTCTGCGTACCTTTGCGGAATCCTTTGCGCCCTCTGCGTTAAAATCTGACCTGAGCCAGACCCAACTGCGCCTGGCCGATTCAATGAGCATAAAAAAGCCCCCGGCAATAATCCGCCGGAGGCCCAGTGAGAAGCAATAACTTACTGCTTAGTAACGCGAGCCGCCGCCACCGCCATTGCGATTTTCGCGGGGCTTGGCTTCGTTGACCGTCAGCGCTCGTCCGCCCAGCTCCTTACCGTTGAACTGCGAGATAGCCGCAGCGCCTTCTTCCTTCGTTGACATCTCAATGAAGCCGAAGCCGCGTGAGCGACCCGTTTCACGATCTTCAATCAAGGATACGCTTTCGACCGTGCCCGCTTGCGCGAACATTGTTTGCAGCTCGTCGCTCGAAGTTGTGAACGCGAGATTACCGACATAAAGTTTCGTAGACATAATTTTTTCTTACCTTTTTCCCTTTTGGGACTCAACAGAAGCAGCATGCGAACATGGTAGCTTCCCAATTTGCTAAAGGACGTTGGGATTACATATCCATGCCGCCGGGCATTGCCCGTGGCTTGTCATCTTCCTGTAGCTCAGAAATGAGGGCCTCGGTTGTTAGCATTAAGCCCGCGATTGATGCGGCGTTTTGCAACGCGCAACGCGTGACTTTCGCGGGATCGATAATTCCCGCGGCCACAAGGTCCTCGAAAGTTTCAGTAGCAGCGTTGTAGCCGAAGTTCGGATCTTTGTTGGCCCGAACTTTTTCCACAATCACTGCGCCTTCTTTACCGGCGTTCTGGACGATCTGACGCAGCGGCTCTTCCAGAGCGCGCTTCACGATGTTGACGCCAACCTGCTCGTCTTCATCGCCGATCGTTTCGCCTTCTTCGTTGGTTTCGAATAATTTGAATTTGTCCAGTGCCTTCGCGGCACGAATCAGAGCGACGCCGCCGCCGGCCACGATGCCTTCTTCAACAGCAGCGCGAGTCGCGTTCATAGCGTCTTCAACGCGCGCTTTCTTTTCTTTAAGTTCAGTTTCCGTAGCCGCACCGACACGAATCACTGCTACTCCGCCCACGAGTTTCGCCAGGCGTTCCTGCAGTTTCTCGCGGTCATAGTCTGACGAGCTGTCTTCAATCTGGGCCTTTAAGGTTTTCACACGACCCTTCAAATCATCCTTGTTGCCGGCGCCATCGATGATGATCGTGTTCTCTTTATTGATCGTCACCTTCTTGGCGCTGCCCAGGTCTTCAACTTTGACATTCTCGAGTTTGATGCCGAGGTCTTCACTGATGACTTTGGCTCCGGTCAGAATCGCCAGGTCCTGCAACATCTCCTTGCGTCGATCGCCAAACCCTGGCGCTTTGACTGCGGCCACGTTGATGGTGCCGCGCAGTTTGTTGACCACCAATGTCGCCAGCGCTTCGCCTTCAACATCTTCCGCGATAATCAGAATCGGCTTGCCTATCTTGGCGACCTGCTCAAGAATCGGCAGCAAATCTCTCATCGAAGCAATCTTCTTCTCGCTGATCAGAATGACTGGATTCTGCAGGACGGCTTCCATCTTTTCGGCGTCAGTAATGAAGTAAGGCGACAGATAGCCGCGATCGAACTGCATCCCTTCGACAAATTCCAGGTCCGTCTCCATCGTCTTTGCATCTTCGACAGTAATTACACCGTCTTTGCCGACCTTCTCCATCGCCTCGGCGATCAGCTCGCCAATGGCAGCGTCACCGTTCGCCGAAATGGTGCCGACCTGCGCGATCATGTCGCCTGCGACCGGCTTGGACAGTTTCTTGATTGCCAGGGTCGCGCGCTCAACTGCTTTGTCGATGCCGCGTTTCAACGCCATCGGGTTTACGCCCGCGGCGACGGTCTTCACGCCTTCGCGGTAGATCGCCTGCGCCAAAACGGTGGCGGTAGTAGTGCCGTCGCCGGCAACGTCACTGGTCTTCGAAGCTACTTCGCGCACCATCTGCGCGCCCATGTTTTCCAGAGGGTCTTTCAGATCAATTTCTTTCGCCACGGTCACACCATCTTTGGTGATCGTCGGGGTGCCATACGTCTTACCGAGAACGACATTGCGTCCTTTCGGACCGAGCGTGATTTTCACCGCGTCGGCGAGTTGATTAACGCCGCGCAGAATCGCCGCGCGAGACTCTTCACCATGAACTATTTGCTTTGCCATATCTTTTTATCTTTTCTCCAAATCAAAAACTGTTATTAGAACTTCCGACTGGAAGTTCGCTTGTGCAACCTCCGTGTCCTCTGTGTCTCTGCGGTGAATACTTCCTGAATCCGCACAACAGACCGGGACGGCAAAGGCCGCTTTGGAACTACTTGCTCTTCTTACCACCAGCAGCCGCACCAGCGCGCGTGATGATTCCGAGAATCTCGTCCTCGCGCATAATCAGAAGGTCTTCACCGTCGATCTTGATTTCCGAGCTGCTGTACTTGCCAAACAGAACGCGGTCGCCCTGCTTAACATCCAGGGGCTGACGGGTTCCGTCTTCCTTGTATTTCCCCTCGCCGGCCGCGATTACTTCGCCTTCCTGCGGTTTTTCTTTCGCGCTGTCAGGGATGATGATGCCGCCGCGAATCTGCTCGCCTTCTTCAATGCGCTTCACGATCACGCGGTCATGTAATGGTGTGATATTCGTCTTCATAATCTGATTGTTTTCCTTCTGGGCCTTCTAGTTTAAGTTCGCCCGGTTTCTCCAAGTTCGCCCTATGGGCATTTCAATTTTGTCCAGACACTGGTCAGAGACTGGTAGTCAGACTTATTGGGCACGCCGATTGGGGGAACGTATGAAACTTGGCTTTCTGGTGATTGAGCTGTGGATTTATCAGGTGATCTGGATGATCCCAGAGGAGCTGAGAGCGGAGTAAGCTGGACTCGGTTCGATACTCACCTTACGCTGATGCGCTCTATATGTCAAATGCAGGATATAGTTTGCATCGGCAATAGTCTTCTTGCGGCTCTGCCGCCTGATGTGCGGAAGGCCTCCGGCCTTCCGGCAAAGTTAATTAATTGTTTTTGGGGCTACCCCCCTGATCCGGGCGGAGCCCCGAAGCGCAGGAGAAGCCGCACCCCGGAAAGGCGGAGCCTTTCCGCACATCAGGCGGCGCAGCCGCACAAGCGCGCGATTGATTCGAGTCATCAAAGGGCTTGACCACCCTCAGCAATTCCCGAAGTACGACTCAAGCTCCCGCCGACTTAATCAACTTCGCATTCAGCGTGATCTCGGTCCCGGCGAGGGCCTGCGACACCGGACAGTTCTTCTTGGCCCCCTCTGCTTGTTCGAGGAATGCTGCTTCATCGATATTCGGAATCTCAGCTTCCGTATTCAGCTCAATCGTAGTGATCTTGAAACCTTCGCCGACCTTCTCGAGACTGACAGCAGCAGTCGTGCTGATTCGCGTCGGATTGAAACCGGCCTTCGTCAATCCCGCCGCCAGGGCCATCGAAAAGCATCCGGCATGCGCCGCCCCAATCAACTCTTCCGGATTCGTGCCCGTGCCTTCCTCAAACCGCGACGCGAAGGAATACTGTCCTTCAAAAGCCCCGCTGCCTAACTTCACTCTGCCCTTGCCATCCTTCAGAGTACCTTCCCAAACCGCGCTCGCTGTGCGTTTCGCCATGTTCTCTCTCCCTTGATAATTGAATTAAGTTTTTCTGGAGCGATTGTAACAGCTCGCAGCGCAGACATCCTGCCGGGAGCGCGGATATCTTGATGGGAGCGCGGACATCCTTGTCCGCATTGAGCGCGCAGCGCGAACGGGGCAGCCTTTCAAGGCTGGGTTCACGATTCATATTGAAAGCAAAAGCCCGCTTCAGCAGGCGACAGACTTGGAGTGCGGTGACTTGTCACCGCTTTTCAATCGCGAGGACCTTCATCGCTGGAGAGCTTCGCGCGCGTTGCGGAACGAGTCTTCGGCGCTGATACTCTGAACCTTCCCGCTGCGAAGTTCTTCAAGTCGTCGCTCAGCTTCCGCAAACCACAGAGCTTCGGTATCACCTTCGACTCGTTATCAAGCGTGGAAACCAACGATGCGCGAGCTGGACGCGATCCCTCAACGGGAGTTTTATCGCATCAACCCGTGAGTTGATCTAAGTTGGTCCTCATACTAACGGAAGGATCGCAGCACCACGAATGAATTCCCAATCTTTCTCATCGACATGCGATGATTCGGTTGCCAGGCCTTCCCGTAGCAAGCCTTCTAGCTTCTGCTCGGCTTTGCGTTTCAGTTGTTCCTGGAGCAGGGCGTTAAAGTAATCGCTGGGGTCGCGATAACCGCCTTCACCCATTTCCTCATCAACGAACTCTTTCATTTGATCAGGTAGTGAGATGTTTATCGTGGTCATGCGAATCGAACCTCTCTTGGAATGCCTTTATGGTGGCACGTCTGACGGTTCGTTGACAATAGCCAACCCGCGAATTGATTGCGAGGGTGTGTGAAAGCGGGCAGTAGCCCGACCGTGAGGGAGGGTTAGCACCTCAATCCGTCTACATAAAAAACCTAAACTCGTAAGGCTTTGGTGCGATATTCGGCATTCGTTTAAGCGTACGAGCCAAAACTTTCGCATAACCTAAGGTCACAGGTAATCGGTCGTACAGGCTGTCATTATTCCAATTCATTTTCGTGAGTCCGACAACGTCGTTGCATCCTTCAACCCAAGTTCCATGCCCGCCGAACCTGGTCAATAATAGTGGAGACGGAATACTCTTGCCCTCTTTGTAAAAGTTCCTACCTCCCACGGCGCTAGGCGCGTTACCCTGGGTCCATAGAAGTACGTCTCTGCCGCTCAGTTGCAAATATGTACCCCTCTGAACTGGATATCCGGCCGGATGCCCCTTCGTGCTGGCTCTGTTAGACGGAGGGTCAATCAATATTCCGCGCCAAAAGACGTGCTGTTGAATTTGAATCAGATCCAAACCTTCGGAGCCCGTCCAAGCATCAAAACAACCATCAACTTCATCCTGTTTGAATTCCGTTGTTTTATGAACTACAACGCGCTTCGGGGAATGTCCCGAATGACGATTTTGATAAAGAGCCAAGCTACGTGACATTACTCTGCGCATTTCAGAGCGGCTCAAGAACGGATTCTCTCGCTCAATGTGCACGTCATCTGTCTCATAAGCGATGAACTCGAGGCCCGAGCCATCTGCGTCGAAAACTTGACTACAGCAAGTCACGAATTGAGGCTTATTCGCGTTAACCGAGCGCATAGCGTAACTCAAACCAACATATGCTGTATCGGGGTTTGTATCGGCCAGTTTCCAGGGTACGCCTCCGGCTTTGCAATATAGTGCGATGCTCAAGCGCCACATGACACTGCAACGGCAGAAATACGTCAGAGCACTCTCTTGCAGAATAATCTGGGTTGGAATTCCACTCGTAGCGGTAATAGCTTTCAAATAATCGTGCAAATCAAAGTCTTCACCTTCCCCACCGAAAAAGCCCCTATTCCATCGAGTCGGTAAGTAGATAAGTAAAACATCAAAATCGCTTCTATTGGTCAGGAGTGATGAAAGTGCCTGAGTCAATTTCTCGGCAAGCAGAATATGAGGTGATTCAGATTTGGCGATAGCAGCGTCCACATCGGCCGACAGTTCGATACAAACATTTTCAGATGCTCGAAGAACTCTCAAACTGAAGATTCGCGAGAACCCCAAAAACTTTGGCAGATAAGCTTGCCGTTCCTTGGGCTGATGCTCTTGTTCGAGTTCTCTTAACAGACTGTCAATGGTTGCTAAGGTTCCATTAGGAGTGATAACAGCGACCCTAAGTGGGTCTATCACTGTATTAATGAGTGATCTGCTGTAGGGTCCAAACCTAGTCAAGCCGATAAGGGGATGAGCAGTGCGGTCCTCACGCCGTGTCGGATGGAAGAGAAGGTCGGGTTCTGGTAACCACGCATGGACTGGCAATGAAGAATCGGTCAACTGTAGTGCCCTCCTTCGCGCCAACTAAAAGCAGTTATGGATGAGATCGTAAATGCAGCATCGACACCGTCTCCAATTCCGAAGGCCTTAATCTCGGTTTGTTGTTCACCGTTTGTAATTATGTACATCCAAGCATCAATCATTTCGTTCCATTTTTGGTTGAATCGACCCGCCAAGCGCTTCCTAACAAACTCCCTCGTTTCAGCAAAAAGTTGGTCATCCAAGCTAGGTTCTACCCAGATCGTCGGTTCTATCAATAGCCACAACCGCCCTAAGCGATATTCAAGCTTGATCCACGCTGCCTCCGCATATTGAAGATTTGTCTTTGGAACAGTTCCATCCAACTCTCCGATAGCTGAACGTAAAGATTTAAAAATATCTTCGTTGGAGCGATCTCTATCGATGCGTATCAAGTCACCGCGGACTCTCTCGGCTTTTAGTGGTCGCTCTCTCGCGAGAGCGTGAGACAGGGCACTATACATCAAACCCAACTCGGCGGATTCATAACGCAATCGGTGCGCTTCGATAGCATGAACATCAAATTCAGTGATCTCATGCGGGACGAAAGCCTTCCGAACGTCAATATCTCTACCGAATGCTAATACTCCCGCTTGTCTGCGACTGGTGATCACATCTACTCCAGCTCTTTCCACCGCCTCGCGTACCTCTTTGAAGCCACCAATATTGCAAACGATTCTTCTGGATAACGTGGGATATGAAAGCATAGGCAGCGCGTTCAGACGTACCACCGGCCATCTCCCTCTTGTTTGGGGAATCGGCGCATCCGTAACTCTCGGAGCATGCTTGTCCAGCATGTCCGTTAAATCGGCGGGAATATCTTTGACCAAAAGGAGAACATCGGACAGCAGTTCATCAAATGTCTCTACATGAATCATGGCAGCTTGAATTCCCTTCGCAGTAGCCTTCGAGACTAGATCAACAACTCGAGGTAGATTTGGGCTATCCGATCGCTGGAACCAAAACAGGCCAAGGGGGTAACCTTTTCCGCCGTCTATAGCTTCTTCGAGCGCATCCATTATCGATCGATCGCGACCGCTGTATCCAACAACTGCCAAACCAAAACGCTTGCAGGCTTCGACCAGCGCCCGCCGCATCTTCGCATCCTGCGCTTGCAATTCGGGAGGTGTATTTTTCAGCTTTCGCGACCGGAAGTCCCCATGCAGTTTCACCAACAGGGGCCATCGTCCTTCGTTTATTGCCTCCATAGCCAATTGTGCTGAATCGAGAGTGGCTGTGACTAGTGCGCTCGTGCCACCAAAAACCTTAACCGTAGCGTCTTCAATCGTGCTATCAAAGTTAGTCGTCCACATGATTCGAGCGGTATCAAGCCTTAACAAGGTGGCTAATGCAAGATGTCCGTACGAGGGGCTAGCGCTAGCAACTAGTTGGTCGATATACCGTCTCCGGTCCTGCTCATCTGGATAGGCGACTTTGAAATAATGGGAATACTCTTCATCCGAATTCTCAGGCGGAAAGTGTCCGGTTGAATCAAAGTAATGTTGAAGCTTCGCACGTAGGACAGGACTACCAAGATCTGCGCATGAGTTTATTGAGACCTTTTGAGCCGAGCAGTAAAGCGTTCTCTTAAAATCCCAGATGAGATTGAAAGCCGTAGGAATTCCGGCCGATGCGGAGGCACCGGCCCCAAGGAACCACATAATGTTGGGTGAGCGAATCTGGTGAAGTCTAAGAAATTCCGAAAGATTCATTTTGGTGAGGAAGTCTAACCTCAAATCATTAGGATGGCTAAGTGTATTCCCTCATGCGGAGCGTTAGAGAGTCAGAGAGGCTCGTATGGGACACGATCTCGCACGTCACGCCCTCGATGCCATCACGGACTATGCTACTTACCCTACAAATCAGTATCTTCAGTAGTTTGCAACTCGTCTCCTTCAGAAGATATTTCGCCTTTGCTAGCTTGACGCCGGGTTGTTCCCAATAAGCCTAAGCCGGACGTTCTTCTTTTAATCGAGGCTAAACAGTCCTCACTGTCATAAGCCCTTGCTCTTTCGGGCGCGAGGTTAGAATTCACATCTCGGCTCACTTGAGTGCCATTGATCTTTCGACGCTCTCGTCCATCCCAATTCGCCCCAGGCAGTTGTATCGGTCGCATCAGGGACTCTCTCAATTTTTTCCTACCCAAATGCTTCACTAGTAGGTAGAACTTTCCCTGCGGGAAATAATCGACATCATATTTCAAAAAAGATTTGTCTCCGCGATCCAAAGCAATATCGTATTTGCAAGCTTCATAAAGAATCCGAAGTTTGCGACTAAGCTGTTTGGATGTCATGCCTGGTATCCAGCCGTCCTCCAGTTGAGAGTCATAGAGGTCTTGTTGACGGCAGATTTCAATGGCGCGCGCGAAGTTGTATCTGAGGACGATTCGAAGTTTTAAGAGTAGTCTCGTTAGTGGCTTCTGAATCTGGTTGACCGTTGCTCCTTCTTTGGGTAAGAACCTAACTTCTAAGGCAGATGGGGCAAATGCCGTCAGGATTCCTACAATGATCCCGAGAAGCCATAATGGAAACGCCGAAAAATGGAAGATGGTAACCGTGAGAAGGAAAGAGAAACTACTAACTGCCCACTCGACGAGCAGAAACAAACAAAGGAACCCCGAAGTCTTTTTAGCGGCCCTCCAGAGATATCCTCCCGAGTCGGCGAAGAACTGAGAAGTTAGAAACAATGAATGCATTAAGATTATGCCAACTAAGATTGGGAGCAAGTTGGCAACTAATAACATCCAAGGTGGCATTTCTATTCGTCCCTATGATACGAACGGCCGTTCAGCGAATCATAAACTGCTTGGTTCGGAAGGGCGTAAGGAACTAAAAGAGAGATGCGCACCGGCCCTCAGGACCGGCGCACAACTTCAGCACTTGGTTAGATGATTTATATAAGCCTGGACCAGATCAACTGAGGTGGTCCAAGCACGATTAACGGGCTAGTTCGTAAGCTGTTTGTTCTGGCGCGGAGTACTCACGTCCGTCACGTGAATCACTCTTGGCACGGAGAACACCGCTCTTTACGAGAGACTCAAGCGGAGCCACCAAATCCTTTGGCTTTAGCCCAGAACCCAACTCGGTCGCTAGGTCAGTTGCGCAGGCGCAGCCGAGCTTTACGATCTTACTGACGATTTCGTCTTTGAGGTCTATCTCGCGTCGCACCGTAGACATAGTCACCGCTCCTTTAGATTATGTATAAAGCCCCACTTACTTATCGGCCTTACGAAATAAGGATGCGATATTAGGGCTCAATTGTTGCCTGTGTCAACCTTCCCGGACTCATGTTTGGTCTTTAGGATTGGGTTGATCCTTCCATGTTTACTAAAACCCTATTGCGCCCTCGTTACCAAGAATGTCAAGAATTCCTCACGATTTAGCTTGTTTTGGTCCCCCCGCAATGAAAACCAATATCGCCTAACTGTTCACTTACACTTGCTGTACCCACAATCCCGACAAAAATCACACCCGCTAGCATGCTCTAACTGCCCGGAGCATTCGGGGCATTTGCCGATCATGGTGGACATGATTGCGCCGGTGACCTGTGCGGTTGAGGTGCCTTGTTGTTTGCCGAGGGCTCTGGCGGAATCCGGATGACCTTTTAAACGCCGGTTGGTGATCATGATGCATTCGGCGACGGCTTGTTCGGGGGAGGTCAGCAGGCGCTCGTTGAACCAGACGGCGTGGGTGCCGGTGACTTTGTTCAGGCTGTAGCTGACTTCCGCGGCGTCGAATCCGCCGCGCAGCATCTTCGAGGCCAACATGCCTACGCCACCGCTGATGGGGCCGGTGGCAAAGACTTCCTGAATCATCTCGTTGTCGTGATTGACGGTCACGTAGAGGTTCTGGCCGTCGAAAGGAATTCTCCAGGTCGCACCGACGAGTTCACGCGGACGCTCGAGACGAATCGCGCCCTGCTTCCGCGCCGCGGCTTCCGCTTCCGCCAGACGCCGCGCTGCTGCTTCATTCTCTGATTCAGTGCCACCCGGGACGGTCTCTTCCAAAGCTTCAACGACCGTCGTCGTCGTGACCACAGTTGTCGGTTCGTTCTTCGGTTCCTGCTTCATCGAAGTGAGCACCTGATTTTCGCGCGAGCCGTCGCGATAGTAACTGACGGCTTTGCAGCCAAGCTGACGCGCCAGGCGATAGAGATGGTCGACCGACTCAACCGTGTCGTTGACTGCGCCATTGCAGGTCTTCGAAACGCTGTTGTCGACGTTGCGCTGCGCGGCGGCGAGCACGTGGACGTGCTGCTCTGCACTGATGGACATGGCCGAGATGAAATAGGACGGCAGCTCGTGCTCATGCTCAACCACAAAGCTGGCGGCCGCGTCGATTGAATCCGGATCGGTTTGATCTACATCCACTCCCAAAGCCTGAGCGGCTAAGGTGTGAACGTAGGTGCGCGTGCCGAGAGTGTCTTTCCGAACATAGGCCCAGGAAAAGTTAGGCTCGACGCCGGAAGAAGTTTCGGCAACCAGGGAAATCGTGCCCGTAGGAGCGATCGTCGTTACTTCATAGTTACGCGGGGTGAGCGGAACTTCACGAGAGATGCCGATCTCGTCATAGATAAATTTGGCGTAAGCTTCGCGGTTCGGTTCGAGTTCGGGGAACACACCGCGCTCTGCGCCGAGACGCAGACTTTCAGTCCAGGCTTCGCGTCGAACAAAGCCCATCACTTCGTCCATCAAATCAATTGAAGCGGGCGAGCCGTAGGTGATCTTCAGATCCAGACACAGATCGGCAAAGCCCATGATGCCCAGGCCCACCGGGCGCGTGCGCTTCACGACGTCGTTGATTTCCGGCAGCGGCCATGCGCAAGTATCGATGACATTGTCGAGAAAACGCGTGCATTCATGAGTAACTTCGGCCAGACGGTCCCAATCCAGACGATTTTCGCGGTTGTAGAATTTGGCCACGTCGATCGAACCGAGATTGCAGGAATTCGCGAAGTGCAGAAACTGTTCACCGCAGGGATTGCTCGCCATGATCGGCCCCATCGAGTTGGTCATGTGATTATGGCGATTGACTTCGTCGATGAAGGCGATGCCCGGCTCGGCGTACTTGTGAGCACTGGCAATGATGCGGTTCCAGATGTCCGGCGCGTAGGCCATGCCCGGTGTCGGCGGCTCTTCAATCATCGCGTCCGAAAGATCAGCGGTGTCGAAGGTCTCCTTATCACGAAACGTGACCGTCGAACCATCCGGCCGGCGATAGACTACATAGTCACGGCCCGTGACAGGATCGAAAATCGCATCGCTCCACAACTGGCCATTAAAATCGAGTTGATACCATTCGTGGTGCTCAACCGCGTCGAGAAACTTGTCGGTAACATTCACTGAGATATTGAAGTTGGTCAGCGAGTGCTGGTCGTTCTTGGCATGAATGAAACGCAGAATGTCAGGATGCGTGACTCGCATCATGCCCATGTTGGCGCCGCGACGAACGCCGCCCTGCTTCACGGTGTCGGTCGTCGTGTTGAAAATATTCATGAACGACACCGGGCCGCTGGCCACACCGTGGGTGGTGCTGACCATTGCGCCGCTGGGTCGAAGCTTTTCAAAAGTGAAGCCCGTGCCGCCGCCAGTCTGATGAATAATCGCGGCGTCAGTGGCTGTCTTCATGATGCCGGCGATCGAGTCAGGCACATCAAGCACAAAACAAGCGGCCAGTTGTCCGTTCGGTTTCCCGGCATTGACCAGGCACGGCGTGTTGGGCACGAATTCGCGCGCCAGCATGATATCGGACATGTTGTTGAAGAATTCGTCGCGCTTATCGGGATCGGTTTCGGCAACCGAGACGTGGGCAACCACGCGGGCAACGATGTCTGACCATTCTTCCAGAAAGGCCCCGCGCGCGTCTTTCAACGAATAGCGCTTGGAGATTACGCGCCTGGCATTCAGCCCGAGCGGGGCAATCTGACGCTGGAGGGAAACAATCGAGTCGGGGATTTCGTTCTGAGACGCCTTAGTCATCTTCGCACCACTCGCCGTGTTCATCTAGTTTACCTTTCCCGCGCGAGGACCGCACGCGAGCCGATTTTGGGGAATAAAATGCCTCGACGATCCATGATCGCCGTTTCAAAACTTAAGTTGTATTGCAGGTACTACGGTCGGTTGTTCGAAGTCACAAAAGACCATGCGGAGTCGGGTTTTGAACCCTTCTGCCCGCCAGCCGCCTCATCCCGAGCAGAACGCACTATAAACCTCTTGACTCAAGAAGTCAATATGTTGTGGTTACTTTTTTTTTCAACACGATAGAGTGTGTTTCCTGAGGCGCTACTTTAAGGCTAAGTGGCTGGGAATCAGACCGTTAGGATGGCCCAAGTGGCAGTAGCCCGACCGTCAGGGAGGGCGTGTTCGGTGCGAATCGAAATCACGCCCTCGCTGACGGTCGGGCTACTGCCTTACTTGCCGGACGAACCGCTGGAGAGCAGTAAATCCAACTCGCGATTTTGATTGTCGAGCATGCCAAAGGTGTCCGCGGTTTCTTCCAGCATCTGGCGGGTCATGGCGATCGAATCGCTGAGTTCTTCGAAGTGCAGGGCAGAGACCCGTTCAGGAGTGGGCAAGGTCACGACTTGATCGTTGACGAGTCCGAAAAAGTTTTCGATCGATTGCAACTGTCCTTCGACCAGGCGCACTGATCGCTCCAGATCGTTGAAGGCGGCGACGCGACGTTTGAGGATCTCAGCATTCGCCTGCTGCACGCGTTTGGCACGATCGTCGGTCGAATTCTGGATCGCATGCTCGGCCTGCTTCAATTGGTTCTGCACCGCCTGACGATTAATCGATCGCAAGTGATGTTTGCGGCGGCGATAGACATCGAGCAGATCGACGAAGTCCTCCCAACGCTGGTCGAGGGTTTGAATATTTGACGGGACTAGTTTGCTGGTGGTGAATTTCTTGTAGTTTGAATAGATCTGGTTCTTCATCCAGCGGAGGTACTCAACGGCCTCGCGCTCGCGCGGATCGAATGCCTTAATGACTGCTTCGCGCTGGGCGTCACGGAGTTTCCGCGCGCGCTCTTTTTCGCGACGCTCGACCAAACGACGATAGAAGGAACTAGCCGGCACAACGGCAAGATACAAGGCCTCGGTGGCCATCCCGGCCATCAGCGGGGTGACATCCTGAAAGTACGCGGCCACGATGGCAAAGCCGGCCAGGCCCCAAAAGTTGATCGGCTCTTTGAATGCCTCTTTCAGATACCGAAAATCGATCTTGGGCAATTCCATTTGTCCTACGAAACGTGTCTACTCTTGGTTCGTACTGCTTTTACGAAACTGAAGTTTGGAGTTCCTCCTTTAGGCGGCGACTGAGCGTCGCCAGCGACTGCCGCCTAAAGGCGGGACTCCAAACAAACTACTTCCCACGCCTATTGCGATGAAGTTTCACCCTGTGCTGGCAGGGCCTGAGGTGCTTCAGAACTCCCGGCCGGCAACAAACCCATATCGCGTTTGTACTGGAGCAGCTTGTCCTGCAACTGCATGTCCATCGCTTCGCGCTCGATTTCCTGCATCTGGTTATCGACCGAAGCAGAGCCCAACTCTAACCTAGCCTCGGCAGTCGCTGACCTACGATCAATCTTGTCGCGCATCTCATCAAAAGTGGAGGCATCGTCACCAATCTGGAATGATGACATAGTTTGAGCTAACTGCTCTTGGAGTTTAGCCTGCTTAGACTGATTGATGAGCTGCATCGCTTCGGCGGTACGCCGCTGCATTTGCAATACGTAGTTGTCGCGCGCCTTGAGTGCTTGAGTGGAAGCTAGGCTAGCCTGTTCCTTTAGCTGGGTAGTGCGCTGAAGGTTCTTTTGTGCCTGTTGGAGTTGACCTATGAAGCTTGTTGCAACGTCGTCGCGGCCCATCTTTACGGCAGCTCTTATCTTCGAGTCAAAATCAACGACCTGTGTTTCGAAGCGCTCCTTCTCTTTGCCATACACCTTAGCCGTAGCCATAACCTGCGCAACGTTGTAATTCAGTTCAGGAATCCGATCGCGCATATCACGGATAGTCTGTTGAAGTATCAGTTCTGGATCCTCGGTCCTTTCGACGAAGCCACCAAAAAGGGCACGCATCGAGCGCTTCATTCTAGTCCACAGTCCCATTTCATCCTCCGGCTAATTCAGATTCGAAGATCAGGTCAGATTTCAAAGCGGTCGTCGAAAACGCTGGCACGCCGTCGATATAGTACGAAACCACAGCGCAGACGGTTGCATTTTCAACCGATTTTGGCGGGAGTATAGCAGAGAAAGAGGGCGGTGGGCAGTGAACGGTGGACAGCAGAGCGAACCGGTAATGCCCTACGCCCCAGGCGCCGAACCCGGGGCTGACGGACGGCCGATGTCCCGGCGGTAACGCATTCCGTCCCAATGGATGTTGGCAATCGCTCCGTAGCAACGTGATAAGGCGAGGTCGAGAGTCTCTCCCTTCGCCGTAACGCCGAGCACTCGGCCTCCGGCAGTTAGCCACTCACCGTTAAGACCGCGCGCGGTAGCGGCATGAAACACGGCGACGTCTTCGCTTTGCTCAACCAGAGCCAAACCGCCTATGACTGAACCGATCTCAGGCTTCGTCGGGTAACCCCGGGCAGCGAGCACGACACAGGCGGAAGACTCATCCGACCAGTCGATCTTAAGCTCACCTAATCGCGTTTCGCTAATCGCCTGAAAGATCCCGGCCAGGTCGCTCTTCAGCCGCACCATGATCGCCTGGGTTTCGGGATCGCCAAAACGTACGTTGTACTCAAGCAGCCGCGGCCCATCGGGTGTCAGCATCAAGCCAACGAACAGCACGCCTCGAAAGGGAAAGCCTTCGTCGCGCGCTCCCTGCAAGGTCGGCTCGACGACTTCGCGGACAATGCGGTCGCGCGTGGCATCATCGAGAATGTCGGCATCTGTAATAGAGCCCATGCCGCCGGTGTTGGGCCCGGTGTCGTTCTCGCCGACGCGTTTGTGATCCCGCGACGCCGGCATCAAGCGAAAGTCCTTGCCATCTGAGAACAGCAGCAGAGACACTTCGCGTCCGGCAAGCGCCTCTTCAATGATAATGCGCCGCGTGGCTTCGGAGTTGACCGCCCCGCCGATCAAATCCTCTACAGCTTTAATGGCTTCGGCCCGGGAGTTGGCCACGATCACTCCCTTTCCCGCCGCCAAACCGTCGGCTTTGACGACTACGGGAGCAGACTGACCGCCGAATTCATCACTCTGCAATATCTCAATCGCTTCGCCGGCTGATGAAGCTATTCGGTAAAGGGCAGTGGGAATCGAATGTCGACTCATGAAATCCTTCGCGAATGCCTTGCTCGATTCCAGTTGCGCCGCTTCCCTTCCCGGCCCGACAATTCGTAGCCCGCGCTTTTCGAACTCATCAACAATACCCGCTGCCAGCGGAGCTTCCGGCCCCACGATGTTAAGGTCAATTCGTGTCCGCTCGGAAAAGCAAAGGAGCGCGGGGATATCGTTAACGCCGATAGGGACGCAGTTGGCTAACTCTCCTATGCCCGCATTGCCGGGCGCGCAAAAGAGTTCCAGCGGTTGAGTTGCATTTCTGCGCAACGCCCAAATTAGCGCATGCTCTCGTCCCCCCGATCCGATAACCAGTATTCTCATTTTTTCACAGCGATTTTTTATTTCCGCCGGATGGCAGTCTACGTCGATCGCAATCAAGGAACTGGCTGCTGTCGCCCTCAACAAATCCGCAAAAACATTTTCCGTAAAATGCTTGACAGGAACAGGTCATAGTCATATAAGTGCAGCCGCTGTGGCCGCCGCTTCCGTGCTCGTCTTGAACTGCACCAGCGAACCAGCGCCAGTTTAGTTTTTCGCGGCCTCCTCGTACAGCCTACGCAGCTACGCGCCTATCCTTATGGCGTTAGTGAACCGGGGAGGGAAATCACAATGTCAGACAACAGGATGCAAGAGATCGATACTGAGCACTCGTCTGACTTTCAGGATCGAGCGATCACCTGCGTCGATTGCGGCGAGCCATTCATTTGGTCTGGCGGCGAGCAGGTCTTCTTTCACGACAAGGGTCTGAAGAATGAGCCGAAACGCTGCAAGCCTTGCAAACATGCGAAGAATGAGCGACTGGAAGCGATCTCGGCAGCGCAGGTGTCCGGCGTCAAGCAGCGTATTGAAGTAACCGTGATCTGCGCCCAATGCGACGAGGAAACCACCGTCCCCTTTTATCCGTCGCAGGGACGCCCGGTCTATTGCCGATCCTGTTTCCTCGCCAGCCGAACGATGACCGCGACTGCCTGAGTTACTCTCTAATGCTCAAGATGATAAGGTACGTTCGTTACGACGACTCCCTTTTTGAACAGCAGCGCGCCCTTTAGAAACAGCGTATTCTGATTGTGCAGTAGGTTTTGCCACCACTTCGCTGGAACAAACTCAGGTAGCACAATGGTAACAACTTCGCCGTGCGAACTGCGTTTGACGCGATCGATGTAGTTGAGCAGCGGACGCTGCAACGAGCGATACGGTGAAGCCACCACCACCAGACTGACTCCCGAACCCCATTCCTGCCATTTCTCTCTTAACTTTTGCGTTGCTTCCTCGTCGAGATTTACGTAAACAGCCGTCACGTGGTGTGGCGCGATCGATTTGGCATATTCCAGCGCCGCAATTACCCCGCGATGTATACCCGAGATCGGCACGATCACTTCGTGGCGAATCGGCCGCAAGCCCTCCAGTCCTTCGGTAGAGAGTTGTTGCGCGACTTCAAGGTAATGACGGTGAATTCTGATGAACAGCAGGACTAAAAGCGGAATCAAGACTACGACGATCCAGGCGCCATGCAGGAACTTCGTCAGAATGAAAACCATCAGCACTACGAACGTGGAAATCGCGCCGACGCCGTTTATCACCAGATATTTTTTCCAATGCGACTTCTTGTGGAGCTGCGTGACCTCCGCCATGGACCTCGGTGCTTCTGCCAAACGACGAGGCTCGAGTCTGCCCGTAACATTGGTTTCCGGAGATAGAGCGCTGGCCGCGGGAGCTGTTGGGCCGCCGGCCGCTTCTCGCAAACCGCGCAACATATTTCCTTCGCGCCACCAATGGACCACCATTCCGGCCTGCGACAAGGTAAACGACAGAAAGACGCCTACGGCATAAAGCGGAATCAGCCGGCTGGTGTCTCCGCGGAAAGCCCAAACCAGCACACCCGAAAAGACGGCCAGGACAACAATGCCGTTGGAAAAAACCAGCCGGTCACCGAGGTTCGCAAGTTGTCTGGGGAGAAAGCGGTCCCGCGCCAGCAATGAAGCGAGACGCGGAAAGCCGGCGTAGGATGTGTTAGCAGCGAGCACGAGGATCGCCGCTGTCGTAGCCTGCACGACGTAATAGAACCATCCCAACGGACCTACGAAAACTATACGCGCGATTTGAGAAATGACTGTCTCGTGTTCCAGCGGGTGAATGTTGTAAAGGTGCGTCAACATGCTCGCGCCCAGAAACATCGTGATCAAAAGGGCCGCCATCCATGAAAGCGTCGTAGCAGCATTTCTGGATTCAGGCTGTTTGAATGCCTGGACGCCATTCGATATTGCTTCGATTCCCGTAAGCGCGGCGCAGCCGTTGGCGAATGCCCCTAGTAACAGCAGCAGGCTCAAGGGGTGGGCTTGATAACCTTCGGCGATCTTTAGGTCCGCATCATTGGGAACAGGAACAATGCCCGGGCTGAAGAAATAGCGAATCAGCCCGTATCCAATCAGACACAGAAAACTGAAGATGAAGGCGTAGCTGGGTGCGGCAAAGAGTGAGCCCGCTTCGCGAACCCCGCGAAGATTCGCGACCGTGATGAAACCGATGAAGAATAGACATAACCAAACCCGATGATTGTGCAGACCCGCGAAACGCGTTCCCACCATCGCTGAAGTTATCGCCTCAACTCCGGCTGCGACTGACACCGACACCGTGAGAACGTAATCGACAAGTAACGAAGCGCCCGCGACCAGTCCCGGTAACGTTCCCAGGTTTTCCTTGGCCACGATGAATGCACCGCCCCCTGACGGGTAAGCGTAGATAGTCTGGCGGTAACTGATGGCCACGATCACCAGCAGGATGGCGATCGCGATCGAGATGGGGATAACGCGACTAAAGGCATCGGTCTGACCGGCGACATAAGCCGCGGCCAGCACCAGGAGGATCTGTTCAGTTGCGTACGCAGTAGACGACAGTGCGTCCGAAGCGAAGATCGCCAGGGCAGTCTTCTTGGTAAGTCGCTCGTGTGCTAAGCGTGCTGTTCTGATCGGACTACCGACCAGCAGACGCTTTAATGAGGCCATGTTTCATCGCGGCAGCCAACTTCCACTCTAATGGCGGCGCTAAAAATGCCACAGCGTGCGCTCGGTAAAGCGGCGACTGTGGCGAAGCGCACACCTAAGAGGTGGCTTGGTGCTTCATCTATTCTAAGACGAACAAGTTCGAGTCCATCGTCGTCCGTATATTATGCCACTTCCCGGGAAAGTCCAACGGTGCAATGTTATCGAAACAGCTAGCGGAAGAGAGCGTCGGCTCTGGAAAAACCAGGCCCAAAAAATAAAGCGGGCGGGGCCCTCCCACAAGCCCCACCCTAAGGCCACGTGTCCTCACCCCACGCGACCACTTCGCCCAGCGGGGAGCCGGGCGCGGCATGATTATGCACAAGTCGTGCAAAAGATGCAACCGAAACTATTGCTTTTTTTCGCCTCACGCCGAAGCAAATTTTCTAGCAAAAAATCGAATCACTTTTCGTGATAGATCCCATCAATTTGTCTGCGGCGAAACAGACTCAATACTGTGCAGCAAGACTATAACTAAATAATCCGCATCGTCCGTGCTTCTTACTTTCAAAGACACGTAGTCGTTAGTGACATCGCTGATCGATCCTTCGTAAATGCCACCCGACGCGGTCTTAATATTGACGCGCTGACCACGATAACGAATCAAAAGATTCTCGATGTGTTGATAGTTCATTTGCTATCCCTTCTGCCGCACGGAGCAACTCATGTGTTCGTTACAGGGCCCCCTTCTGACTGTCCCAGGTGACGAAAAATAACCGATAGCCATCCGGGTCCTGGAGGCTGACAAATCGTCCGCCCCAACCTTCATCCGTGGGCTCGCTTACCAGCACTTCGCTGCCTCTCAATCCTTCGTGAAATTGATCCACGTCGCTGACGCCGAGAACGAAATGCACGCCACGACCTCGCTTGAGCATTGTTTCGATCTGCTGGACCAGGGTAATCCGTAAAGACCCGGCGCGCACGGAAGCAATCGGCGGCTCGGCGCCGGCGTTGTGTGATTCGATCTCGAACCCAAGTCGATCATGATAGAACGACAGTGAGTCTTCAAGGTTGTTCACCTCGAGGAACAAAAGATCAAGACCTGTGACCATGCATGCCTTTGCTCAATCTAGATAGTAGTCAGAACCAGATAGACGCCATAACCGCCCGCGCAAATGAGCGACCAGAAGGCGATCTCCTGGACGGCACGAAGGCGCCGGGCAGGATGCTGTGCGGCCAGCGACTCGCGCGCGTTGCTCATTGCCGAATGCGCCATGATCACACCGAAGAGAACTACGCCCGTTGCCAGGATCGAGAGCGGCCAAAGAAACCACAGGCCATTAAAGTGCACCAGGAACAGAAGCATTAAGCCAAGCAGCATGCAAAGCAACGCGCTCAGCAACTGACCGTAGACTCCGACATCGCGTGCGGTCGGCGTGACCTGAATTGCGGCTGGCCGGGTTGCCGGGCGACTGCGCCACGAATCATATTCCTTTCGCTTCGTCTCATCGTGCAAAACCTGGTACGCCTCGTTTAGAGTCTTCATGTTCTCTTCGGTACCGCCGCGGTCCGGGTGATGCTGATGGGCCAACCTTTTATAAAGACGTTCGATCTCCCGCGGCGAAGCGGCTTCGCCCGCGCCGAGAACTTCATAATAGTCTCTATTCGGGTTGATTCGATCCAAGCTGGTTCGGCATTGTAGAGTCGCGGGTAAGCATTTTCAATTGATCGTGATCGATTTTGCGGTTCGGTAGTGACGCAATTGGTTTGAATCTTGCTCCGTGCTCTCCGTGTCTCTGTGGTGATTTCCTAACGACAATTAAACTCACCACGGAGACACGGAGAACACGGAGAGCAGAAAACTCTTCAAATTAGGCCACTACCGAGTCTAACTCTCACTAGGCTTCCGACAGAGATGCTGATACCTTTTGAAAGTCATGACCCAGCCTTTTGCCCCCGGTGATGATTTGATCTTTCAGCTTGAAAGCGGCTTTGGCTTGTTGCGCGTTATTGCCGTCGATAAGCGCGACTCTGGAACCACCTGGCATTTGCTGGCCTATGAAGAGTTCTTCCCGGATGTCGAGTCCGCCGAGCGCGCGCTCGCCGAACCTTCCGCGCTTCACGTCCGCAACCCACACATGGCCCTAACCGATCGTGCCTTCGAGCGCACTCCGGCGGCGCGCCTGGGAAACCGTGCGGTGACCGATGTCGAGCGCGTCGCCTGCCTGCAGTGGACTGAACGTGGTGGCGAGGTCTCAGATCGATCGGCGCTCTTAATGCTTGGGATCCGGTAATGAAAATATCTGTACAGCAGTCAGCCCTTTTTCTTTTTCATGAATGAAAGGAAAATCAAGAAGATCACTTCCGGGTTTCGCGACTTTTCGTGTGATTTAGTGGATCGTCCTTCCACGGACAGACACGATCCACGAAATCACACGAAACCACACGGAAAAAAGCCGCTGTAAAGTTATTTGAGAAACGAATTTTGCGAAGACACCCAAACATGCATCACTCGATAACAATAAAATCGCTGCGGATCAGGAAGCACAGTTTGTTTCTGCTCGCCGCCATTCTCTTCTTCCTGTCTCTTCCTCCGGGCCTTGCGGCCCAGCGACGCGAGCGAGTCGTCGATTCCTGGAAACCCATACATTACGATGTCGCGCTTACGCTTAACGATCAGCTCACCGAACTTTCTGCGGCTCGTACAGAGATTACTCTGGAAGTTCTCGCCGCGAATTTGACGAAGATCGATTTGGATTTTGGAGAGATGGCGATCGACGCGGTGACAGTTTCAGGCTCTCCAGCTCGGTTTGAGCGCAAGCCGGATGTGTTAGACGTCATGCTTGAGAGCCCGGCGAAACGCGGCGACAAACTCAGCCTCGCGATCACCTATCACGGGCGGCCCAAAGACGGTTTGATCTTTGCAAAGGATCGCGACGGCAAACCGTCGGCTACCGGCGACAACTGGCCCAATCGCGTTCATCAATGGATTCCCTGCCTCGATCATCCATCGGCAAAGGCAACTGTGTCATTCACCGTCGCGGCGCCGCCGCGCGAACTGGTGGTCGCTAACGGCAAGTCTGTCACGATGACCAGAAACGGAAATGCTCCATCCCTTTGGAAGTTCGATGAGACGAAACCGATTCCGGCTTACTGCATGGTGATTGCCGTCAGCGAGGGGGCGAAGATCGACGCCAATCCACCGGCAGTTACTCCGCTCTCTTACTATGTGCCGCAGAAAGATGCCGCTTACGCGCCGAAGGGATTTGCGACCGCCGCCCCCGCACTCGCATTCTTCAGCCAGACGGTTGCTCCCTATCCCTACGAAAAACTGGCTTTGATTGTCGGCACGACGCGGTTCGGCGGAATGGAAAACTCCAGCGCCATTGTTTTCGCCAGCACGCTTTTTGAACCTCGGCGCAACGACAAGATCAGTCAGCGCTTCGGCATTCCGATGCGGATTGAAGATGTAGTTGCTCACGAAATCGCTCACCAATGGTTCGGCGACTCGGTAACTGAATCGACCTGGGCCGACCTTTGGCTGAGCGAGGGCTTTGCGACGTATTTCGCCGGACTGTTCATTGAAAAGCATGAAAGCGAAGAGGCGTTTCGCGAATATATGCGAGACGCTGCCGCCCGGTATTTCAATTACGAGAGGCAACGCAACACTCCCATTCATGACACCGAGACGCAGGATTTGATGAAGCTGCTCAACTCAAACAATTATGAGAAGGGCGCGTGGGTCCTGCACATGCTGCGCAAACGGATTGGTGACGAACCTTTCTTCAGGGGCTTGCGCGATTACTATAACGCGCATCGCGAGGCCAACGCGACGACTGAAGATTTGCGCCACGCCCTGGAGAAATCTTCAGGCAAGAACTTGAAAGAGTTTTTTGCGCGCTGGGTTTATGGCGCGGGTCATCCAAGTTATCAACTGTCGTGGGACTCGTCGGAGCGGAGCGCAGGCCCTTCTCTGACAGTTGAGTTAAAGCAACTCCAGGATGGTGAAGCGTTTCTGGATCCAGTTCCGATCGAATTCACTATCAACGGTCAGAAAAAGATCGAGACGATTTATCCGAAGAGTAAGGTAACCAGGGTCTCGATCCGTCTGGATGCCAATCCGACTTCCGCAGAGATCGATCCCGATGGAACACTCTTGAAAGAGGTGGTTGGTGCGCGTTAGGGTTGTTGACGCAGCAGCAAAGCGATCCACGAATTCACACGAAAGATGGACCCGGTTCGTGATACTTTGTGTGATTTCGTGGATCGCTTCTCTTCGTTGTCAACAATCTGGTGCGGTCTGTTCACAACTGCATCGGCCACAAAAAGCACAAACGAAATCTCTATTGATACTCTTGTGCCTTTTGTGCCTTTTCGTAGCTGAACCTCTCGTCCTTACTGACCAAACCGCTGCCGGTATTCGATCGACGAAATAAAAGCCTTCACCATATCCGCACTGACAAAGTCGCCGTTAAAGGTGTTGAGCTTAGTCAGCCAGAAGTTATAGCCCTGATAGTCAGCGTCGGGTGCGTCGTTCGGGTTTCTTCTTAGATATCCGAAGTACTGCATCAAGACAAACGCGCGGTTGAACTCCTGCTGCGCCAGGGTTGCGTTCTCGGCTATGCGGCGCAAAGCCCGCGCCCGTGCGGCCACGTCCGTTGTGTTCGCAGCCGCTCCGAATTCGTTAATGGCCGCGGTGAGATCAGTCGGTGACGGAGACACGCCCGCATTCGTGAACAGGCTTTCAACAAACTGGGACGGTGTCATTGAGGTGGGAAACGCTGACACGAACCGCGAGCGCTGCACGAACTCGCTGGCGAACTCCTGCTTGTTGTTTTCCAGAACCGTCTCCCAACCGGTTTGACCCACGACGACCCCCAGTCCAATCTTCTGTGCGTCGGGCGTGAACTCGCTCAGAGTCAAAGGCACCGGCGCGCCCGCGCGATTCCCGAACGAAGCTTTGTAGAAACGATAGACCAGGTAACCGCTCTGCTGAAATTCAATCGAGAGATAAAAAGCGCCGGAGACATCGGTGCGCTTGTTTTGAATGCACGTTTGGCTACTGCCGCACGCAGTGATCTGACTGGTCCAGAAATTCAGCCCACTCTGGTCTGGTTCACGATTGAGAAAATCCCTGTACTGCTGAGTGACATAGCTCTGCGTGTCATCGATCGGGTTCGGTCCGATTGCGGTCGCGTCGCCAAAAACAGTGAACTTGAATACCGGTGTGACCGCCACTCCGCCGGCCGCGTTTGCGTCTTTGACATACCAACGACCGAAAAAGGTCGAGCCTATCAGCGCTGGATTAGCTGGAATCAACAAACTAGCAGAACCAAAACCCTGGCCTGCGCCACTGCCTGAAAGCTGCAAGGTGAGTCGCGCGAACGACGCGGTCGCCGGGATGCTTGGCCCCGTGCCAGGATCACTACTGTCAATCACAAGTACAGCCGTTGCGCCGCCCAAAGCGCTCGAAACCCCGACCGCAAAACTCGGATTCCCGTCCAGTGGAGGCTCGTTGGCGGTAACTTGCGGAATGCTGCCGCCGCTTCCCTGCGTGCCGGCGCCAGTGACCTGCGGCACGCGGGTCGATTCGGAATAGAGCGTCGGACGATCAAATGGAGAAGTGCCGGCGGCGACGCGCGGGTCGGTAAGTGCGCCTCTTAAGAAAGCCAGTAGGTCGGATTTCTGTTGTGGCGAAAGCCCGAGCGGCCGGATGAGATTGTGATCGATATTGGGCGCATTGAAATCGCCGCCGCGGTTGTAGAAGTCAACCACTTCATCGAGCGTGGCGAATTTGCCGTCATGAAAAAAGTTGGTCCGCAGCCCGACGTTGCGCAGACTCGGCGTGCGAAACTCGCCGATGTTGTTGGCATTGCCGGTTACCTGAAAGCGGCCCGTATCTTCGGTCTGCGGCCGCACGCCGATATTGTGAAACGCGTTGTCGCTGAACAGCGTCCCGGCATGACAAACATTACATCTCGATTGATTGAAGACGCCCTGCCCGCGCACTTGCTCCGGAGAAAGCTGACTAATTCCCGAAGCACTTTCATCGAACGGTGTGCGGTCTGAGTAAACCGTCCGCTCAAAAGTCGCAATCGCCATCGCGATGCGCGCCGGTGTAACTTCGGGTGTGCCGAATGCCTCCTCAAATAATTCTGAATAGCTGCGGCTGCCGATCCATTCTTTCAAACCAGAGGGCACCGCGGGTGAAAGCGTCAGCGGCTTCGCCACCGTAATGCGAACTGCAACGTCGTTCCAGGTGCGTCCCGCATGGCCCATCTCAGCGGAACTTACCGGTGGACCAGTCACCTGGCTCTCGAGAGCCGCGCCGTTCGCCAACACGACCGCGCCGCCAATCGGATCAGTGAAAGTCCCGGTCGCTCGACCGTCCCAAAATAGCGAGTTCGAGTATCCTGCATCGATATATGATCTGGATTTGCGTCCGGTAACCTGCTCGCGAAAACCATATAGTGGTGACCAACCGAACGTGCCGTCGCTGTTGTTGCTGATCACTCCCGGCGAGGCAAAGACATCGTCGGCAGTGCCGAACACTCCGTCGGCCCCGGCGTTTCTCGATCTCGCATTGTTAACGATCGCGCGGGCATCAGAGCCGCCGTTCGAAGCAAAGTGGCACGTGCCGCAAGCGACGGTCCGCGTGGAAGAAAGCTGTTCATCCCAAAACAGAGTCTTGCCGAGATAAGCTTTCGTCGCGGTGACTGGATTCCCCGGCGGCGCCGGCGGCGGATTGAGCGGCGGCGCCGGTCCATTGATGATTCCATTCGCGCGCGTGCCCTGGTCGGGCGCACTCAAACTGCTGACGACGTTCCCGTTCTCTGCGCGCACCCAGTAAAAGAAAGGCTGCCCGGCCGCTCCGCTGGGATCAAAAAAAGTCCCTTCGACTGTCGTCCCTACCACGATCGCCGACGCCGGGTCATTCACCGCATTGCGAAAGATTCTGTAGAGCGTCGCCCCGCGAACCGTGTCCCAGGAAACCCCGACCTTGCTTGAGTAGGAGTCGTCTGACGCCGACACATTGGTGGGCGCCGCCAGAATGTTGCCCTGTCCAGTAACCGTAAACCCCCGAAACAGTCTATTGCCCACGGCCGTTAGCACGAGCACGGACAAGAGCAAAACCATCGGCAGCTTGATCGTTCGCATAGTTAATCCTTCCTTCCGAAGGAACTACCCGGGGGACCTCACTCGCTAGAACATTCTGAGACGCTGCGTGTCCTTACTAACAGGTGTTTAGAGTCCCGACTTTAGTCGGGTTCTTTCACGGGTAATAAAGCCCGACTGAAGTCGGTACTCTAAACACCTGATTTCAAAGTTGGGCCACCACCTGACGCTGCTATGACTGTTACGTCTTCGCGCCGGGTTCAGACTATTAGTCGCTTGAGTGGGTGGTTTATATGACGCGGCGAGACTCTTTTGTCCTCTCCCTCTGGGAGAGGTTTAGGGAGAGGGAGCATAGCCTGCGCGGACATTCTGTTCGCATTCAGGTTCTCTGCGTCCTCGATGGTTAGCCCCTGAGTCCTTCTTACCGGTTCGCGATGGCGTTGAAGTGACGATTCATTTTATTTACTGGCAGTAAGCCTTGATAGCAGCATGACGGTCATCCCCGTCACGCTTGTGAATCTCTCATCGTTGGTGAGGTATGAATCGCATTGTTCGCGTATCGCCGTCGCCACGTGAATCGCGTCCGGTAGTTTCAGAGTAGAGTTGGCACGAATACCAGCAGCCGCTTCGAGGACCTCGCGAGTGACGGGACTAGTACGCAGCGATTCGGTGGGAAGCAAAAAGCGTCGGTAAGCCTCTTCCAGCTTTGTGTTCTTATCGCGCCTTGGTTTGACCAGCACCTCGGCGACGGTCAACTCGCTGGTGACCGCCAAAATCTCTCCGTCAGTCAAGCCGCGTAGGAAAGCTTTGATCGCCGCCGCGTGAGTTTCATAGCCTTCGACGGCATAAATGATGATGTTGGATCGAGGTAGACCCTCTTCCCAATAAACCACTTAGTTCTCCCATGCGTCGCGCTCTCTGCGGATGAACTCGTCGGCCTCATCCGAATTCGCAAAGCCCCCACGCCCGGAGCCGAACAAGGCGAGGTAGTCGGGCTTCTCATGGTTTTCCTCTATGAGAAGCGAATTCTCAAGCCCCTTAATCAGCTCAAGCCGCTCATCGGAGGTTAGCTGCTTTGCCTGTTGCAGTAGTGTTTGAACATCCGCTGACATGTCTGTTAACTCCTTGCTGTCATGATAACACTCGATGGATTTTCGAGAGAACTATCGTCGTTGGCGATGAGGACAACCGGGAGCGATTGCGACCGGGTTCGGGGACAGTATCCCGAGTTTGGAACGCACGCGTCCGTCCGTGCCGAAATCCCCCTCTCCATTAGGGAGAGGGGAGAGTAGCTTGCGCGGACATCTCTGTCCGCATTGAAATCCTCAGTGTCTTCGGTCGTGTCTTTCTTGATTGATTGGCGCTCGCGAATTCATCCGAAGCGGAACTGGTTTTGTTCGTGGTTTCGGGTGATTTCGTGGATCGTTCTTCTGATTGCGGCTGTGGACACGACGCCGCTATTCAAACTCGCAGATCCAACGAATGGGGGCGGCGAGATTCGTTCCCCCCGCGCAAAGTCGCGGTACCATTCCTGACGTTGCTGGCAGACGTAAATCATGTCGAGCAGGTCAGGACTGGGGCGCGCGATTGCTTTGTTTCGGATGGTGCGGAAGTCAGGGATAGGGACTGTTTCAACCGGCTGGTTCCTCAAGAAACAGAAAGCCCACAGGGGTATGTGTGGCTTTGGCGAAATCCTCGACCTGCTTGAGCGTCGGCCGTACTGTACCTCTCTCCCAAGCCGTAATCTTGGGAAACCGATGCGAGAGCGCGTCAACCTCCAGGCCCGCACGCTTACGCGCCCAACTTAATAATTCTGGTTTGATTTCAACTCGGATCATTGGATGCATAAGGTGTGCTTCAGAAAGGTGATTATCCATCCCACGTCACGCGCATTCCTGATAGCTTGAATGGATTCTCGGGTGGATTCCAGAAGTCTGCGGCTGGGGTTTGCTCTAGGCAATGATGGTCTTAAGGTTCGGAGGGTCTCAAGCCGCTTTTTGATAGAGATACTTCTGAAAGCCAGTGAAGACCTTCCCGATCTCATCCGGCCTACCGAGGTCGGCCACGGCATCGGCGATCGAGCCATGGTACTTGAGGCGGAGCAACGGGGTCAGCTTTTCCTGATCGAGTTCTTCCACGCCAACGCTCACATAATGCGAGAGTACGAAGTCAAGAAAGATTTGCTGTCTGCTATTGAAGTGGGTGCTGATTTCCACCTTTGCTTTCGACGCGCGTTCCTCGCGGCTTAGCGGCGGCAGGGCGTAAGCAACGTGGGCAAGCACGTCGAAAAGATCGCTCCTCTCAGCATCGATGATCTTTTGCATCTCAGCCATCTGCTCTTTCCCGAATCCCATCTCGGCCAACCCTTGCAAGAGGTGGGCACGCGTGTCCGGCGCACTCCACAAGGCGCGTAGTTCCGCCTCGTTCTTGAAGAATTCGGGTAGCTTGCCGAACAGCATTTCGAGGAACTGTTGCGCGGACATGGGCGTTCCGTCGGGATGCCAGAACGTGGTGGCGACCATGTGCTGAATCGTTCGCTCCTTTCCGTCGGCAAGTCTGACTTTGATCTTGTCAGGACGTGGCGGTGGAGGAGGACCGGGAGGCACCGGTGGCCTAGGAGGAATAGGAGGACGTGGCGGGTCGGGCGGCTCGGGCTCCAGTGGCTCGCCGTCCCACTCGGGATCGTTGAAGTAATGGTGCGCTTTCACGAAGTCGTAGATCGTGAAGTAATCCTTTCCGTCGTAAAGCCGTGTGCCGCGCCCGATGATCTGCTTGAACTCGATCATCGAGTTGATCGGCCGCATGAGCACGATGTTACGAACGTTGCGCGCATCCACGCCGGTTGAGAGTTTTTGCGAGGTGGTCAGTATGGTCGGGATGCTCTTCTCATTGTCCTGAAAGTCCCGCAAGAACTGTTCGCCACGTTCTCCGTCATCAGCGGTCACCCGTGCGCAATAGTCCGGGTCTCTGCCGGTCTTCATCTGGTTGATGAGGTCGCGTACCGCCAGCGCGTGATCCTGTTTGGCGCAGAAGACCAGTGTCTTCTCGTTCTGATTGATCTGCCCCATGAAAATCTCGACGCGCTTCTTCTCCCTTTCCTTGATCTCAATGATCTTGTTGAAGTCCTTCTCCACATACCGCTTGCCGGTTACGATCTCGCCCGCGATGAGTCGGTCATCCGGCGTATACACATACTCATCGAGCGTCGTGGAGACTTGCTTCACCTTGAACGGCGTAAGAAAACCATCGTTGATGCCCTCTTTAAGTGAGTACATATAGACCGGCTCGCCGAAGTAGATGTAAGTATCCACATTCTCATTACGTTTGGGCGTGGCAGTAAGGCCTAGATGGACAGCTGGGAAAAAATAGTCGAGGATGCCGCGCCAGTTGCTCTCGTCGTTGGCTCCTCCTCGGTGGCACTCATCGATGACGATGAAGTCGAAGAAGTCTGGCGGGTACTCGCCGAAATAGGGACTTGGCTGTCCATCCTTCGGAGGTCCGCTCATGAAGGTCTGGAAGATGGTGAAAAAGATGCTGCCATTCTTCGGTACTTTCCCTTTCTTGCGAATGTCGTCGGGCGCGATGCGCACCAGCGCGTCTTCAGGGAATGCGGAGAAAGCATTGTAGGCCTGGTCAGCGAGAATGTTTCGATCCGCCAGGAAGAGAATGCGTGGAAGGCGCGAAGGTTCGCGGCTCAGATTCCATCGGCCGTGGAAAAGTTTCCACGCAATCTGAAACGCGATGAACGTTTTACCCGTGCCGGTAGCGAGCGTGAGCAGAATACGTGACTGATTTGCGGCGATGGCCTCAAGCACCCGCTCGATGGCGATGTCCTGATAGTAGCGGCTGGGATGCGAGCCGCCCTTATCCTCAAACGGAACGGCAGCAAAACGGTCACGCCAAGCGTTCTCTTCGGCGAAGGTCAGGTTCCAGAGTTCTTCTGGGCTGGGATAGCAGGTAACGTCGCCCTCCGTGCCCACGATCATGTCTACGCCATAGATAGCTTGGCCGTTGGTGGAATAAGCAAAGCGAGCACCCAGCTTCGCCGAGTAGGCTTTCGCTTGTGCCAGACCGCCGGTGTAGTGCTTGTCCCAGGCCTTCGCTTCGACGACTGCCAGCTTGTGATTCCGATAAACTAAAACATAATCAGCAATCTCTGCTTTGGCGCGCCGCCCGTAACCTTCGAGGCGGCCGGGAGTGATGAATTCCCGCCTTACCCTACTTCCTTCGACGACACCCCAGCCCGCCGCTTTCAACGCGGGGTCGATGTGTTCGGCTCTGGTCTCGGCTTCGTTCACTGTTTTTTCTTCTTCTTGACCTTGCTATTAACCTTCTTCCCTTTACCGGTAGGGATGACACCCTTTTCTTTCATCCATTTGATTGCGTCAAAGAATCTTTGTCGTTTAATTTCCAGTTTGTCGGGATGCCAGTTCTCCCTTGCCTCGAAGACAATGGCTTCATCGCTAATCGTTTTCTTGTCGAGTAGGAGGTTGTTCCAGGCAGCGTAGACCGTAGCAAAGATTTCGGCTTGCTTCGTATTCATCGGCAACGTCACTTCGAGCAAGGCGTCGATGTCTCTGTTTCGGTTTCCCAACGCCGAGCGCGTCCTATCAATCAAGCCATTGAATCCTGGGTATTTGGTTATCCTGTATCCCGCCTCCTCGGATTCTTGAAACAAGAAAAAGCCTGCCTTCTTCGCCCGATGCTCAACCCGCTTCAGATGAGGGTAATCATTTGGACCTGCTGCATCTTTGATAGGATTACGTTCCAGATCAATTCCCAGATGCGCCTCAATCATGTGGGCAATCTTTTCAGCCTTTACGTGTCCGAAGTAACTCTGCTTTCGATGCTTCTCATGTAACTGGTAAGCGATAGCCAGAATGCCAGCGTGCAAATCCGTGGTGGTGATATTGGGTATCCTTGTCGGGAATGGAATCACCAATGCCCTTCGCCGTTGCAGGGACAATTCACCGCCAAACGCCTGGTGGAGAAGAGACTTCTTCAACTCGTTGAACGCGGCGAGCTTGGCCTGATAGAGGGATTCTAGGCGTTCGACTGCGTTCTCGAGTTGTCTAATCGTCGCGATGATCTTGGCCTGTTCAGTAAGAGACGGAAGCGCGATAGGATAAGGCTCGATCGTGTCCTTGTTGAGTCCGCTTTGTCCGGCCGCTCTATCAGAGTGAAAGATGACATACTGTTGAACTGCGGAGTGCTTGAGAAAATAGAAAAGGAAATCGCGTGTCAGCTTCGTTTCGTCAGGAACTGCCTTCATTAGTGCAACGTTGTATGCGCCCTCTAATCCTCTGAGGATTTGGAAAATCGGCGGGCCATATCTGCCAATCATTATGTCGTCCGCTTTGCAGAATCTTCTGGCCTGAGATATTGGTATGTAGACGATGTACTTATCACTCTTGTAGTCCCGAATCTGGATGAGACGAACGTTGTCCCCGCTTTTCGCCCTCGAGAAAACAGTTTTCGGTGGCTGTGAACCACCTATGAACTTGCAAACTTCGCCCAAGGTCGTCTCCAACCACGCCGCGCTGCGCTTAGTGAAGATAGATTGCAGGTGGCTTTCGAACAGATCACGAGCGTTTCGGAGATTCTCTTCGGCGTTCGCTTTGACGATAGCGATGCTCTCAAACGCTTTGTCGAGGATGCCGACGATCCGTCGCTGTTCAGCGAGAGGAGGTAACGGAATCACTTGCGCTCTTACCTCGCTATCATTGACCGCCGGATAGCTCGTGCCTTTTTGGAGCCTTTCCATCTGCCCCATGAAGCCTTCAGTGAAGAGCCAATGAAACACGAAGCGATGATCGATTCCCTCCTTCGGCCTGAGAACCAAGTAACCAGTGCTGCAAACTTGGCTGTCTAGACGTTCCGGCACAATAGCGATTCGTCGCAGCGTTGGCCGCACCGTCGCGAATAACACGTCATTGGCCTTCACGAGCCGTCTGGCACGACTTGGCGCGTCCTTTCCTTTTATGTGCTGGGCTTCCTCAATCTGAAACGTGGCGTTCGAAACGCTCGACACATCGATGTAGTCAAACTCCGCTTCAGGAGATTGAAGCGGATTGACCATCTCGGTCGGTTGCAAGACTTCACCGAGTGTCTTTGTTTGCCACCCGTCCTTCATAGTAGCGCCTTGATGTCCCCAAGGACCGCCGCGCTCTCTGCGTCCAGCGCCGCGATCGCGCCCATGATCTCCTGCGGGCTACGGTGCGCGATTTCCTCGCCGCCGTTAGGGTTCTTTACGGAGAGGTCGAAGGTTGTCTGGTCGATGCTCCTGGCATCCACACTCCAGGACTTTCCCGAGTCGGCGAACGTCCTTTGCAATTCGACAAATTCCTTGAGGTCGGCATCGTTGAGCGGGTTGGTCTTGCCGAGATTGCGACCGGGGTCGAGTTGGTAGAACCAAACATTGCGAGTTTTCGTGCCTTTCTCAAAGAAGAGCACCACGGTCTTTACGCCTGCGCCCTGGAAGGTCCCGCCGGGGCAGTCGAGCACCGTGTATAGATTGCAGCTTTCCAGCAAGAGCTTGCGCAGGCTTATTGCGTCCGTGTTTGAGAGAAAGGTGTTCTTTATGACGACGCCGCCACGCCCCCCGGCCTTTAGGGTTTTGATGAAGTGCTGGAGGAAGAGGAAGGCGGTTTCGCCGGTCCGGATGGTGAAGTTCTGCTGCACCTCTTTGCGCTCTTTGCCACCGAAGGGCGGATTTGCCAGCACCACGTCGTACCGGTCTTTTTCCTGAATGTCGGCAACGTTTTCGCTGAGCGTGTTGGTGTGAATGATGTTTGGCGCTTCGATGCCGTGCAGGATCATGTTCATAATCGCGATGACATAGGCGAGCGATTTCTTTTCCTTACCGTAAAAAGTCTTCGTCTGGAGGGTGACTAGGTTCTTAGTAGTCAGGTTTCCGTTTGCCTTCAAGTAGTCGAATGATTCGCAGAGGAAACCGGCGGAGCCGCACGCGCCATCGTAAATCTTCTCGCCGAGCTGCGGCTTGATAACCTGCACGATGGCGCGGATGAGCGGGCGCGGTGTGTAGTACTCGCCGCCGTTGCGCCCCGCGTTCCCCATGTTCCTGATCTTGGCTTCGTATAGATGCGAGAGTTCGTGCTTCTCCTGCTGCGAGCGGAAGCGTAGTTCGTCGATACACTCGACTATCTCGCGCAGGTTGTAGCCGCTCTGAATCTTGTTTTTGATCTCGCCGAAAATCTCGCTAATTTTGTATTCAATCGTGTTTGGCCCGGTCGCTCTTTGCTTGAAGCCGTGCAGGTAGGGGAAGAGTCTCTGATTGACGAAGTCCCTGAGATCATCGCCGACCATCGCGGTGTTGTGATCCAGCTTGCCGTCGGCAGTCTTGGGCGCAGCCCAGCTTTCCCAGCGATAGGTAGCGTCAAGGATGTAGTTGTATTTCTTTCCGTCCAGCGCGGCTTCATCGGCCTTGTCCTGTTCGAGACCGTCGAGGTATTTCAGGAAGAGCAGCCATGAAGTCTGCTCGGTGTAATCGAGTTCAGTCGTGCAACCGGCTTCTTTCCGCAGGACGTCGTCGATGTTCCTAAAGGCTTGTTCGAATGAGCGGGAGGCGATTGAGACGACAGTCTCACGGCGCCGCGTGCTGCCGCCCTTCTGAGGCTTCCCGGGTTTCTTCTTCTTGCTCGAAACTGGAATCGACTGAACTTTGGTTAAGGCCACTCGCTACTCCATTCGAGAAGATGTATTCGGCTTGACTAGTTGAATTTCGGGTAAGTCGAAACGTTCTTAAGGCGGGCTTATCTTGCCTCAATTCCTAGGTTTTTGCCAACGGAAAGCGCAACTGAGAACGTCTGATATGTGAGCTTGCGAGGCAAACCGAAAGGGGCGACTTCCTCACCTCGGTCGCGCTTTCATTGGCGCTACCTGATTGTGGCCGCGCCAATCCTAACATAACTGACATACAACGACAGCGTTCGCACAGAAGAAGCAGAATGGAAGCCTTCGAAACAAGCCACAGCAACCTCGCCATGATGCTAGATCGACCGAGCCATCTCCAGATACCGACAAAATGCATTCGCAAGCTCCATCTGCCGAGGCGTCTTGCATTGCACCTGGAACAAGGCAGGGCTCGCGACAAGCACGGTTACGCATTGAGCGCGCGAGGTGGCGACGTTGAGTCGGTTCGAGCTGTAGAGAAACTCCATTCCTCTCGGGGCGTCTTCGGGAGTAGACGTGGCCATCGAGTAGATCACGACCGGAGCCTCTTGTCCCTGAAACTTATCAACCGTTCCGACTCTTACCTCGTCCGGGAGAGCTTTGCGCAGCGCTGAGACCTGGGCGTTGTAGGGAGCAACAACAAGAATGTCCTCGATCGTAACTGGCTTTGTCACACCGTCCCTATCCGTCCAGGTTGGATTATTATCGAGGAGACCTCGCACCAGCGCGTTGACTCTTACCACCTCTTCCGGCGACTCATTCTGGTTTCCGGAATGTCTGGTGGGAGCAAAACGCAAACCCGTTCCACCCAAGGGCGCCTCAGCATGAATTCTTTGGCTTTGGTTCTCTTCACGAGATACGAGCCGGCCTTCATAAAAAACCTCTGACGTGAAATCACAAACGTCGGGATGAAGCCGCCATGTCTCGTCGAGAAACAAACCCTGTTCATCTCCAATAGTGGTTTGGCCATTCAGCAAATGAGCCAACGCAGAGATATCTGTGCCGGGTGGATGAACACCCTTGACGGGTTGATCCAGCTGCTGCGGATCGCCAAGTAGGACGAGGCTGCCGGCGCCTTGAGAGGCCGCGAGGGCATAGGCGAGGGATACCTGACCGGCCTCATCAACAAATAAGACGTCGACCGAGTTTGCCATCTCTTCACGTGCCCACAACCATGCAGTGCCGGCAGCGACTTGCGCGTCACCACTGGCCAGGGCGGCGGGAACGTCTTCGTTCTTCGTGGTAACCGTAACCATCTGATCTTTGAACCCATCTACCTTGTCGGTCACCTTCTGGATGATTCCTATTAAGAATTCCGATTTTCGGGCAGCTTTGCACACTTCCTTTAAGAGATTGCAAATGACTTTATGACTCGTCGCGGTTATCCCAACGCGGCGTCGGTTCTGAACCAGTTCGAGAATCATTCGAGCCCCAATGTAGGTCTTGCCGGATCCTGGCGGTCCCTGTATCGGCAGCGTCGAATTCTCCAGAACGAGAGCAAGGAGTTTGCCGGCTTCAGTCAGGCTTTCTGATTTCAATCGTGCTGATTCGATAGTCTCGTCCTTCAAAGTTGGGGGCCGACGAAGAAGGAGATCACGAGCTGCTTGAAAGGACCCTGGAGTTGTTATTCCGTTATCAGCGACCCAGTCTCCCAGCCGCAGAAGAGACTCACGGACTTCAGGGGCGGGAACGATATTCTTTGGGATCAAGGCGGATGGATGCGGGGCCTTCGAGTTCACTCCCCGGCTAATATCAATCAATCCGTTTAGGTCATCAATAGGAAGAACCACCGTTCCGGCTCCGTTCTTTGTGCTCGGATCGATGACGGTGCGCGCGCGATCGATTGCGTGCGTCTGCGGCGGAAACTGATAACGATGCACAGCTGATCGCTTCACCTCGCCAACAGCCCCCATGTACTCCAAGCCTCCAAGCGCCGTTTTGTCTTCTTGTAGTTCGGCGTCGGATAAATCGCAGAGCCGAAAATACTCCCAATAAGAAGACTTCTCTTCTCGACGATTCCAGTCAAGCAAGTTAGCAAGTAGCCATTGCGCTTGCTGCTCGGTTGTACGTTCCGTCTTATCCTCGGGGATGTTCGTCAGGAGCCTCCTGGTGAGGAGGACGACCTCTTCAGCCTCGGCGGCCAGTTTCTCACTCGGCGCCGATTCCTTCGGCGCGGGTCGTGGTACCGAGATGCCTGTCTGAGTTTCAACTTCAATGCGCAGGCCTTCAAGCCACTCACGCAGCCGAAGCGCCGAGACACAGTCGTCGCGGTTGTATTCTTCGACCGTGTCTCGAATAACACCGAGGTCAGCCTTTGTCTCGCCAAGAGAGAAGAATGTTTCGAGAGACTCCAACGCTCTTGTTGCCTCAGGTAGCGCCCGATCCCTTGTGAAACTATAAAAGGGTTCAAGCTTCTTGATTGAGTAACTCTCCACGGACGCCCTTAAGCCCTGGCGGACTACCTGGAGGAGATCAACGAACACACCTCCCCGCAAGAGACGATCAAGCTCGTCGACAAAGCAGGAGTGTCTGCCAGCCAGACGCTTGATAGCTGTCTGCTCATACGGCGCGTAGTGATAGATGTGCATCTCTGGAGTTGCAGCCCAACGCTCCATCACCCAGGTCATGAATTTCTCGAACGCTTTCTTCTCTTCCGCCCGATTGAGAGCCCACGTTGCCTCATAGATCGGTTCAAGCGATGGCTCACCAGAGACGGTGATTACTCCGAACAAGTATTCCAAGCCATCTCCGAACGCAAAGGGCGCCGATTCAAAATCAAGGAAGATATCGGCGGCGGAAGGCAGTGGTAGTCTGGACAAGCCTCTCTCCGGCTTTGGTTCAAGGAATTCATAGATCGGTTGCTTTAAGTTACGACCTTTAAGTTGTACGCGCGCCTGCTCACGAATATTGAGTAATGCTTGCTTCCCGATTCGTTCGATCTTCGGAGTGACCGGCAAAGTAAGTTCAGCCAGCGCGGTGAGAGTCGAGATTTCTCGTTCGCCCAGCGCCTTGCGTTGGTTACGAGAAATGTTTGCTACGAGAGTCAGGCTATCGTCATCTCGCCACTGGCGATCACATTGGCCATACCAGTCACAAACGCGGCAGTGCTCGTTTGGCTCTGGATAAGTTGATTTACTCCAAGCTGAAGCTTCTTCGTATTCGCGTTTGATCTTTCTGAAATAGGCGAGATAGTGACTGGTCAAAAACTTCTCAGGCAAGGCTCCACCGCCGAGAACTACATGCATCCAGTCTGGGTCAGCGCCTTGAATTTTCGATAGAAGCAGTGAGTAGTGGCAGAGCTGAATTACAGCACGAACCTTGGTCGAGCGCGCAAGTTTTGCTTCGAAGACCTCGTATGACCAATTGCCGAGCTTACTTGGCTTATCGACTCGTTTAAGGAAATCTGCGCGTCCGTACGAATCGCCGTCCAGGAAGACAGGTTGATACACCACGTCGACACCCGCATGAAGAGCCGCGATTGTGGCCGCGACTGCATCGGCTCGGGACGTCTCAGATGGAATTTCAACTATCCCGAATCCCTCTTCTCGAAGGCCCTTCAGATAAGCTTGTTCATGCTCGAGGCCAAGTCGTATTAGTAATTCAAGACCAGGGTCGGGAAAGAAATCCTTCTTAAGGTCACCAGCGGCTTCGGCGCGATCTAGCGCGGTCAAATGCTGACACGTGAGGAAATTCGCAATTGCGGTTGCAGACAACATGAAATCGAAATCAGGCTAGGCGCTGAATTTATCGCCTCCGAAAATCTCTTCAGGACCGGTCGCTGACAAAATTAAGACGCGGGTAAGTCGAGACGGTGCTGAGGTGGGGTTATATTGCCTCAATGGGTGAGATTTTGCCAACGGGAAGCTTAGGCGGAACGGGTGATCGTTGGGCTTGCGATATTTGAGGCAAGTTATCAGTGACCTGTGCGCGGTACGCAATAAAACCAGGACTTATCGCCAGGACCGTAGCGGCCCGATGGGCAAAGGTCGAAGGTCACAACCACATCGTAAGAATAGTGGGGTAAGAGTGTGTTGCTAATCTCCGGGCCATTAGCCCGACCGTTAGCAGGCTGATGAAAAACTAAGCATAGCCACAGAGACACGGAGACACAGAGAAAGATGAGAACAAAGAAGGTAAGCATTTGTTGGCATTTCTGATAGGTTCTGAATCCTTCCCTGTGACTCTGTGTCTCTGTGGCCATTTTGCTTTTTTCAGCACCCTGTTAGGGAGGGCTCCGAGGTGAATCATCAGCCCTTCCTGACGGTCGGGCTAGTGCCCCGGCGTCGCACGCCGATTGATAACAAGACATAATGACCCCACCATCATCGTAAGATTTCTCTTGACTCCACTCTGCACTCTCACATAGAGTTATGGCCGTTCGCTCATAATCTTTCAACGGCTAAACCGGGGACCCTCGCAATCCCCACCAACCAAGGAGAATCGATATGCCTACCAATAGAATCGATGCCTCAGTTTCTGCGGCCGATCTGCAAGCTATCAGGGATGCTATAGCCACGATCCGGCAGAAGCTTCCGTTTCTCGTTTCATTGACCGTCGATGAACGGCGCGCCACTTTCAAAACCGGCTCTGACAGTCTGTCGTTTGTCACGAACGCCGCGACTGCCGCGCAAGGCAATCCAGACATCTTTCCGGCCAGCTTTGACCGACAGGCTTTCCAAAGGGACTTTGACCTGTTCGGCGTTCTGACTGCACTGAGCACAGAGATTGACTCGCTGGCGGCGGATGTCGATGACACGCGCCTCGCCACCGGCGGCGAGACCATGCAGCAGTCAATTCAGGTCTATGACTATGTCAGGTCGGCGGCCAAGACCGAGCCGGGTTCAAAAGCGGTGGCAGAGCAATTGGCGGAGCGTTTTAAGAAGGCCGGTAGCCCGAAGCCGGCAGCCAAACCGAGCGCCTGACCCATAGTTTCACGGTCGCCAGAATCTCAGCGGTTTCCGGCTAATTCACTGATTGCGTTGAGGTTGTGGAGACCACGGTTGAGACTCGGAGTCTCAAGCGAGAGGCTCAGAGTCTCAACCGAGGGGCTCGAAGTCTCGACCGACGGGGTCAAGGTCTCAATCGAGAGACTCTGCCACTGAGGCGAGAGGTCAGGCGTCTCAAGCGAGAGACTCGCGGTCTCAACGTCCAGTTGTAAGGACTCAGGCGAGAGAGTCCGCCTCTCGGGCGATGCATTCAAAGACTCACGATAGAGACCTGGCGTCTGAATGATGCGACGCCAGGCCGCAGCGACGAAATCCCCGACGGCTTGCCTAACAGGGTGCTGAAAAAGGCAAAATCGCCACAGAGACACAGAGTCACAGAGAAGGGGGAAGGATCAGAACCTATCAGAAATGCCAACAGATTCTTACCCTCCTTGTTCTTATCTTTCTCAGTGTCTCTGTGGCTACGCTTAGTTTTTCATCTGCCTGCTAAGAAGTGCTGATCTGATCGTGACAGGCCCGAAAGGGCCGTGAGTCACAGAGAAGGGGGAAGGATCAGAACCTATCAGAAATGCCAACAGATTCTTACCCTCCTTGTTCTTATCTTTCTCAGTGTCTCTGTGGCTACGCTTAGTTTTTCATCTGCCTGCTAAGAAGTG
>Ga0193732_1000029_pt1 | contig 62417 bp, 49 predicted proteins | sample U1s1metaG_FD_145077 | JGI IMG/M metagenome (GOLD analysis project Ga0193732, IMG submission 145077) | Soil microbial communities from a riparian zone of the East river system, Colorado, United States - U1s1 | ecosystem: Environmental > Terrestrial > Soil > Riparian zone | place: USA: East River...
AATCGGTACCGCGGTTGCCGTTCTCTTTGGCGGTGCGGCCGAACTCAGACATCGTCAACACCACGACATCGTCCATGCGCTGGCCCAGGTCGGTGTGAAGCGCGGCGATCGCCGAGCTGAACTGTCTTAACAGATTGCTGAGCTGTCCCTGCTGATTACCTTCGTTGACGTGCGTGTCCCAGCCGCCGATATCGGTAAAGGCAACTTCCAAACCCACGCCGGCTTTGATCAACTGTGCGATCTGAAGCAGTGCGTTGCCGAACGGCGTGCGCGGATAGTTGGCGCCGTTCTCGGCTTTGTACTGTGATGGGTTCACTTGCTTCAAGTAGTTAACTGCCTCGAACGTTTCCTTGCCGGTGCCATGTAATGCATCGTTCACGGTCTGATCGTACATCGCTTCAAAGCCGCCCTGCATCGACGCGGAACTCTGACCGGCGCGAATACTGAAGTCCGCAAGATTTGAGATTGCCAGCGTTGGCGACTTGCCCTGCATGGCGCGCGGCATGTTCTGCGTCATGGAGACTGCGCGGAACAGAGACTTCTGCGGATCATCCTTGCTCTGTAAGTAACGATTGAGCCAGCCATCCTGGGTCGACTTCACGCCGGGCGTCGCCGACTCCATGTAATCCTGTGCGTCAAAGTGCGAACGCGTGCTGTCGGGCGAGCCGGACGCGTGGACGATCGCGAGGCGCTTCGAATCCCACAGTGCCTTGAACGGCTGCAGCGACGGATGCAAACCAAAGTAGCCGTCGAGATTAAGCGCCGACTCAACGCCGCCATCGGGTTTTGGAATCGCGATGTTCGGGCGCAGATCGTAGTAGCTGTGCTCGCCGTACGGTACGACTACGTTCAGCCCATCAACCGCGCCGCGTTGAAAGATCGCGATTAGCGTCTTGCGCTTGCCGCCGGTGACTTTGTCGATCGTGTCGGCCAGAGCGCGTCCAAGAAACGTCGGCGTCGAGGTCATCAGACCAAATGAAGCGAGCGCGATGCCGCCGGATTTGATGAAATATCTTCTGTTCATAAGCCTCTACCTTTTCGATGAAACACAGACTGAAGTCTATGCTACTTACTGTCTTTGAAACTCCGGCGATCCCAGAATCAAACCCGCGAGTCTCACCACCGGATTATTGATTGCGGCGGCATTCACGCGCGCAAGCTGTTGCTGTTGCGGCCCCCCGCCTCCGCCGCCCGGATTAAGATTGCCGTTTTGAAATGCGGTCTCAAATGGATTGGCCGGGACGTTGTTTGCTGCGGTCTGCACCAACGGCATCGGCGGCAGCGACACTTGATCATTGAGTTGCTTCAAAAGCGTCTCGCGCGTCTTCGCGGAAATCTCACCCCCGACAATCAGAGTTACAAAACGGTCCAGCAGTTTGTCTTTATCAACAGCCGTTCCGTTACTCATGTCACTCACAAAGCGCGATAGATCCACGCGCGTTCCGGGAATGCGGTTGCTCACCAGCGCCAGGGCAAAATTCATCCGCTCGAGCAGCGCGCCGGTGTTCACCCAATTCTCTGCCACATCCGAATAACCGTTGGGCGTTTGGAAACCATAGAGCGGCTGACCCATGCGCGCAATCCATTGATGAAATTGCGGACCGCCGTTGGTGTCTGCGCCCAGCGTGCGCACCGAACTGACGGCGAGCTCGAACGGCCGCTTCACTTTTGCGCGGTAAGCGTCGGCTGAGTTGAACTCTGGTGAAAGAAAGATCGTTTTCAAAACTTCGCGTATGTCGCCGTCGGTCTTGACGAAGGTCTGCGTCACTCGATCGACCAGGGCGGGCGGCGGTTCGTCTGCGACAAAGCGGCGGACAAGTTTGGTGGCGATGAATTTAGCCGTCGCCGGATGATGCGCCACGATATCCAGAACCATCAGGCCATCTTTGATTCCTCCGCCGGCGGGAATCTTGTGACCGAGGACGATCTTTTCGCCGTTGTCGTGCACGCCCGGTCTGAAGATAAATTTCCCGGCGCTGTCACGCGTATCACGCCCCATCAAGGCCGCCGCTGCCGCGCCCCCACCGCGCGGTTGAAAGATGGTCCAACCGGTGAAGCAACGCGCAACTTCCTGTACGTCTTTCTGTGTGTACCCGCCATCGACGCCGAGCGTGTGCAGTTCCATCAACTCGCGCGCGTAATTTTCGTTGATGCCGCGACGTTGTTGTTGCGGCGGCTGCTTCTGCTGCGGGTTGTTGCCCAGGCGCATCAGCTCGGCCAACGGACCGCGTCCCGCGCCAGGCCTTTGCTGCGGTAGTTGAGCGTTCGGGCTCACGCTCTGAAAGTTGTCGAGATAGAAGAGCATGGCCGGACTTTGCGCGTCAGCCACCAGCAGGTCGTAAAACTTTCCGAAGGTGTGCGGCCGAATCGTGTCGCGGTCGTAAGAGGTCAGCAGCCAACGGTCCGCGCCTTTGGCGGCGAACACATTGAAGTGGTTCGTCCAGAAATCAACCATGACTTCCTGCAGTTGGCGCTCGCTGTAGACGGCCCGCAGTATGCGCGACATCTGCAACTCGCCGGTCAGAAATTGCGCCGGACGCAGATTGTTCTCTTTGAAATACTCCATCACCGCTTTGCGATACTCCGGATTGTTCATCGGGTTCGCGTCGGTATTGGCGGGGGTATTGGTCTTGGCAGCGTCCCTGGTCTTGGCAGCGTCATTGGTCTTCGACATCTCCGGTCCAGCCATCTCGCCGGATCCCTGAGCAGGCATTGCTTCCCCACTCTTCGCAGCGTTCGTAGAAGGCGTAGCGTTAGCACCACCCTTGACTCGATTATCGCGAGCCTGCGCAAGATCAGCAGGCAGAGCGCCGCGCTTCTGAAGCTGTTTGAGCAGTTGTCCGGGCTGCGGATATTTTTCGTAGAGATCGGCAGTACTCATTCGCAGCGTTTCCAGATTTTGCAGCTTAGCTTCAGACGCTGAGTCGTTGATCTTTTCGGGCCAGAGCTGTTGGTTGATGTAGTTATCGATCCCCATCGCCTTGACGCGTTCGACATCGCCCGGCCTCGCTCCAAAGCCGAGACGATTCAGCACGTGCAGAATGCGCTGGTCTTCGCTTAGCTTTGCCGCCGATTTGCCGGCCGGCGCCTTCATGCCCTGGCTCATGCTCTGGGCGTTGATGCCGACCACGAAGGTGCTGGCGAGCAATGCGATCAGACACAGGATCGCGCCAACGCGGCGCATCACTGGGACGTGCGGGATAGGGTGACTTTTGCTTCTCATAATCTTAATTCCTGCTGATTAACTGCTAACGGAAAACTTCCACGAACTCTTGTTGGCCGTTCGTTTAGACGCTTGTACCCGCCACTTGGTTGAGTAAATCTTAGAAGCTAAGCCCAGCCAACGCAACCGGCAGGCTTGCTAACTCAGCAGAAGCGGGCTAACTCATATTTCGCATCTATCTCTGGATGCGTGTTGCTGTTTCTTTCCTTTCAGAATCAACGATGCTACTTTAGGCTCTCAGGAGAGACTTATGGCGACATCAATTGACGAAGCGAAATTGAAGGATCTGCTTAAATCCGCACTGGCTGAGGTGCTAGAAGAGCGCCGCGAGTTCGTTAAGGAAATCATCGAAGAAGCGATGGAAGATATCGCTCTGGCACGGGCGATCAATGAAGGGGTAGGTACCGATACCGTGTCGCGCCAGGAAGTGTTTACGATTTTGGAAACCTCCCAGTGAAGACAGCATTCAGAGAAAGCTTCGCGCGAGACTTGAGAGGCGTTCGGAACGAGAAGCTGCTGCTACGGGTCAAAGAGAGTATTGAAGCTGTCGAGAAAGCCGATTCCCTGAATGCCTTGCCGAACCTGAAGAAACTAAAAGGCGCGAAGAATTACTTCAGACTGAAACTCGGCGATTACCGCATCGGACTCGCACTTGAAAACAACACCGTCGTCTTTGTGCGTTTCCTCGATCGGAAAGACATCTACAAATATTTTCCGTAGGACTTTCATGAGTTAATGATCCTCAAGAATAATGCAAGCCATAGAATACTCAGGCATCTGGTGGCTTCCAACAAACCCCCAAACTAAAGTTGCAGGAACTCTAACATTCTCGAACGAGGATGGAATCGCTCTAGAGCTAATAGGTGCGCTGGGAGATCTCGGGACCTTCAACAGTCGCCAACCCTATCCACTCATATTGGGTCTTGCCGGTGACGGCAAGAAAGTAACCCTTAGCAACTGTGTATTTGCGGGCGTCACAGTTGGGATGCCAGGCTTCGCGAGGGAGAGTTACATGGCTAGCTTCTGCCTTGTTGGGGCACACTTTAATGAACTGGACGAAGTACGCTTCAGCAGATGTGAAGTTAGTTTCAGCCATCTACCTGATTGGGTGCGCACCTCAGGCTTCGCGGTAAAGCAATACTGGGATGAACATAAGGTCGAAGTGATTTACTCACTGCCCCCGGATGTAGAGGCGGAAACTTCCAAGGGATTGATTTCTTTATCATTCATCTGCAATACATCCGGTGATGGCATAGAAGAAATGAATCTCCATCAATCAGTATGGATGGAAGTCAAGGCAGATAAGGAATATGCTTTCCACGATCTAATCTATCAATTTATCCGTCCTCTACAAAATCTCTTGAGTCTAGCGACAACAAAGCCGAATTCCATACTTGAACTGAATGTTTTCTCGAAGCGAGTATTCTGCGAGAAGGAAGATGGCGAACGGGTCGAGACCCCTATTCAACTCTGCTTCCAACAGAAGTATTTCGAACCAAGACTTAGCAAGCTCCTAATCCCTGATTACATGCTCTTCACGCTTCATGACATAGCAAATAATTTTCAAGCTGTTATGGAGCGATGGTTCAGTATTTCCAACGAACTAGATAGTGTGTGCAATTTGTTCTTTGGCATTCAATACACACCGACCCTTAACCTAGAAAACAAGTTTCTGAATACTGTACAAGCTGTCGAGAGTTACCATAGGCGACGGATGAAAAACGAGGTGCTGCCCAAGGCTGAGCATGAGAGGCTTAAAAGCGCAGTCCTTAATAAAGTGGATGCCGAGCATAGGGCGTGGCTAAAAGGGTTGCTAGCTTATGCAACGAGCCGCGTTTAAAGCATCGCATAAGAGAACTAACAGATAAGGCCTATGAAGTGATTGCACCTTTGATCACAAACAAGGAAGAATTTGCAAAGAAGGTAAAAGATACAAGAAACTACTTGACTCACTACGACAATCGCCTCAAGGATAAAGCGGCAAAAGGCGTGGAGCTTTTCTGGCTCACACAAAACCTTTCATACCTACTACAGGCCTGCTTCCTTATTGAATTGGATCTTCCGTTAGAAAGATGCGCTCAGGTGCTACACAGAAATAAGGCTTTCATTTTGGCAGTTGGTCAGCTATCAGAAAAGTTCGTTCCGATCGAGTCTTGAGACGTGGGACGATACCTGTTCAGCCGCGTAGCGACGACTGAATGGTTCAATCGTCGCCACGCAGCTTGAAATTGAGCCCTCCCTCAGGCTTCGCGCCCTCTCCCTAACCCTCTCCCAACGGGAGAGGGAAAAAGACGGTCGGGCTACAGCCCCATACCTGCCTACGGTGCGATCTTCGAGACCGGATTGCTCCACGTACCCTGGCCGTTTGTGCCGACGGCGGCGATGCGGAACGAGTAGCGCGTGCCGCTGGTCAGGCCGTCGATGGTGGCTTTGGATTTTGTGGTCGCGCTGGCGTGCGACCAACTGGTGGCCGTGACTGGATCGGGACTCTGTTCGATCTGATATGTTTTTGCGCCGTCTACCGGCTCCCAACTCAGATCGATCTCGCCGTCGGCATCGCCGCCGGTGATGTGCAATGCCTGAGGCGCGTCGGGCGGCGTGTCCGAAGACACGGCGGGAGCTCTCGTGTCCATACCGGCGCTCTTGATCAGCCGCTCGTTGTCGCCCGCAACGCTTTCGACATACGCGGCCAGTTGAGTGAAGGTGCGGTCAAAGAGGTCTTCCCTTTCGTCCCTGGCCAAAGTCTTCAACACGGCGGTTCGTTTGGCAGCCTGCTGGTCCTGTTGCGCTGTCTCCAGATCGTCGGTGATGGTCGTCACTGCAACCACGGTTGGCTTAGGCGCCGGGAAGTCAGCGTTGCCAGTTAGCGCGGTGATGATTTCGCGCGCTTTCGCAATCTTTTCAGGCACGGATAACTTTCTGAGGTTCAACTTGAGTTTCGGCATAAGGGCCTCCTTTTTTGGCTGGTGGTGAGTTACTTCGAGCACCGTGAGGGCACTGGGAGTAACTGAGGTTTAAGGTTAAAACAACGCGGGGAGACTAATACAAAACCGAGATTCTCGCAAGCATTTTTGTAGTCAGGGCTTAACCGCTTAAATACCAGCAGTTTATCGACTGCCAGCGACGCGGTTTACGCTGGAAATACAGAGAGAACCTCGAGAATAGCGGCAAAATCAATGGGAATTGCCGCGGTTCCGATTGGAATCGTCGCCATTCCGATTGGAATTGTGGCTGTTCCGATGGGAAATACCGCCGGTCCAATTGGAATCATGATTCTTCCAATGGGACTAGCAGCGGTCTCTGTAGGAATTTCAGCGGTGCCGATAGGATCGTCGGCTGGGCTAATTGGAAATGCGGGCGCGTTAAAAAGCTCCGTCACAAGGACAACCGCGTAGCGGCGGAATGTGGCGTCCTGATTTAGAGGCGTTTAGAGTACCAACTTTAGTTGGGTTCTTCTCTCGCTTAACAAAAAGCCCGACTAAAGTCGGTACTCTGAACACCGCTTATCAAAGTAGGACAATACCCGGCGGATCGTTCATGAGACCCATAAACTCAACCTTTGACCAGTGGTCTTGGGCATCCTGCCAATATCTGAAGAGTCAGTCCTTTCGCTCAATGGTCAATTGCCTTATCATGTCCAGAGGTAAGCAAACATGGCAACCGACGCAAAGCAACTTTATGTCGATACGATTAGCCATTTGTCGCCGAAAGAACGTTTGCAGCTAGCGGCGATAATTCTGGAAGATCTGGCCACCGGCGGTGAATTCGACGACGCATGGAGTGAGCAAGACCTGCGCGATCTGACTGCCTTCTCGCTTTCCGTTGCTCCCACTCATGATCAAGACAACGAAGCCTCCTGATTCAGGAGCGATTGTAATCGTGAATTTTCCGGGTGTGACTGGAACCAAGCGACGCCCTGCCGTCATTGTCTCGTCCGAGGTCTATCATCGAGAAAGACCTGACGTGATTCTCGGCATCATCACAAGCAAGATTGATTTCGCGACGGCCTCGTCCGATTACCTCCTGCAGGATTGGAAAGCCAGCGGTTTACGTCGGCCATTAGCCTTTCGCGCTTTCCTGGTCACGCTGCCACGCTCTGCGATTACAGCGCGACTCGGTCATCTATCGGAACTGAACTGGCAGGCCGTCCGCGAACGCGTCAAAGTTGCGTTGGCGTAAAGGCGCTTTCATTCTGGCGGAGTGGCTGCCGCCGGATTGGTTCCCGGTCGAGCGCGCGGCAGTGGCCGCGGATAACTTACCGGGCTGCGGTTCCCGTCCTTGTCCACGGCGCGTACGCCAAAGAAGTAGTTGTCTTTCGACATTCCCTTCATCGTGTACGTGTTTAGGTTCCCGACCGCGCGCGAATGCGTCCACACCGCCTCAGTTGTATCTCGCCAGACGATTTCGTAGCCGGCGATGTCGGGTTCCTTATTAGCGTCCCACTTGATCGGCGTATCGTTTGATAGGCTCGTCGGAAAGGTCACGGTTTTTGGTCGCGCGGGCGCTGAAGCCAACGCTGCCAGCGCGGCTGCGTTCACGCGCGCGACGTTGGCGATGTATTTGAAGTCATCGAACTGGGGCAAGTCGCCGTATTGAATACCATTTTCGACGCGCACGTTCTGATGCTGATGATGATAGTCCTCGTTCGGTTCAGTGAATCGCACAGCAGCATAGCCGCGCTCGAGAAACGGCTGATGGTCCCCACCGCGGCCATAGCGATCACGGCGATAGATCATCCACACTTTCATCGAGCGCACGTAACGTTCGCTGGTTTCTTTGATGAACCGCGCCAGTTGCCGCGATGGCGAATCGTTCTCGCCGCCCACGCTACGGCGGACTATCGCTTCCGCGGGCGTCTCGTTCGACGGCACACCTTCGGAAAAAACGCGCACAGTGTGCGGGTCGCGCACGCCGTTGCCTCCCAGCGAACTGCCGATGATGTCGTTGGTGAACATCGCCTCGATGTCCGTGCCGGCTTTCTTCGTTTCTTCGGCGTAGTGGGTCGCGCCCAGCAGTCCCTGCTCTTCGCCGGGGACCGTCATGAAAACGATCGTGGCGTCAAAGCTGTACTTCGCCATGACTCGCGCCATTTCCAGGACCGCGGCCGTGCCTGACGCATCATCATTTGCTCCCGGCGCGTCGCACTTGGCATCGGTGGGACTGTTGCACATCGAATCGTAATGGCCACTGACAACATAAATTCGATTGGTCGACTCCGGCTGAGTCCCTTTCAGCGTTGCTACAATATTCGTAAGCATGGTCGACTGCGGTACACGCGCTGCTTTGGGCTGCTCAAATGTTTGTTTCTCTACAGTCATTCTCCCGCCCGAACGCTGCGCGGCTTTCATAAACTCTCCGTACAACCAATCGCGGGCGGCGCCGATGCCGCGATTCGGATCGTTCTGATCCGATAGAGTGTTGCGCGTTCCAAAACTCACAAGTTTGCGAATGGTTTTCTCGATGTTCCGCGCGCCAATCTCAGAAACGATCTTTGAAATCTGAGCATTGCGTCGCGGCGCTACGGTTTTGCCGTTGGGGTTCCTACGACGTTGCCGCGGGGATTTGTCCTGAGCGGTTGTCACGGGTTTCGCAGCCGGTTTGGCAGGCTCCTGCTGTGCCCACGAATTAGGGCCGACGAGGGCAAAGGAAACACACTGCAAAAGACAGAAGGAGAGTAAACGACACGTCCAGTTGATCTGGGTCGATCGCATTTTGGCGGCACCTCGCTGTTTAATAGCTGTCCGAACGGAACCAGACTGTACCAACTCAGGATTGTGAGAGCAATAGGGTGAGCCGGCGGGTGGACGCTCTAAATTCGTTTCGGGTTTTTTTCAGTGCGACAAGAACGATCCACCAAATCACACGAAATCACACGAACAGGCGAGTTCGGATCCGTTTATGTTCGTGGACCGTTTGCCTGGCGCAGCCGGCTGGTTAACTCTCGAGCTTGCGCTCAAGTTTCTTTGCGGTCGCGCGATCTTCAGCCTCGGACGGCGATCGGTAAGGCTCAAAAAAACGTGTCGTGCCTTCGGTCACGCTGGGCACGCCCTGAAGACGCGACGTCGAAGGTTGGGGAAGTTGAGCCATTGAAGGATTGGCCAGCACGTTGGTTCGTTGGCGCGGGATTTGGGTCTTTGAGGAGAGTGCTGCGTTGATTATTTTTGATAGTTGCCGAACCAGAAAGATATCCAGAGTCAGTAGTGTCAAAATTCCTATGACGACAATCGCCCCGATCGAGTCCGGACTGATCCGAGGGTTATGAGAGAGTTCAATCGCGCCTCCCATCAGTATCCCAAAACCTACGATGGTCAGAATAATCATAATCGTACCGATGGCCAGCGCCGGCTTGGTCACGCTGATGGGTGCAATTTGAGATTGTTCTTCGAGTCCGGCGCTCAGGTTGGCGCCGCAGCGATTGCAGTACTTCAGCTCGATCGTGTATTCAGTGCCGCAGGATGGACAGTACATAATATGTGGATGGTAAGTCCTGGACAGAGATTAGTAAACGCAAACCTCTCTTATTCCGTGATCCATACGGTACAGAGAGCGTTGATGTTCACGAGGATTTTCAGGAGCCCGCGCGTCAGCAAGGGCTGACTTCCATACCAGGCCCTCCCTGACGGTCGGGCTTCTGATACATTGCGGCGGTGTCGGACAATCTCACCTGATCAGGTAGGCCTTGCCCTTCCAGACGACTATAACCTCGCCGCTGAATTGATGAGCAATTGAGCGAAGCCCTGAATCGAGCGCGTCGAATTCGCTTGAGCCGCGCGAAATACTCTTCAGCGTCATCGACGACTTGAACTTGGCATCGACCCAGGCGCTGCCCTGGCGCTTAAACTTGCGCCCACCTGCCGAACGTGTTTCCGGCGGCTTCTCTTCTGAAGCTGAGGGCTTCACAGCTAGTGCTCCCTGAGTCCTGCTTGCCTCGTCACGAACTTCGTTCGAGTTGCGATTCATGGCCGCGTTGTTCTCCATATTTCTTTGCGGCCCTTTGACCTTTTCGTCCCCAGCGCGTTTGCTCGCCGGCGATTGATTCATCGCAATATGAGATTTGTCATCTTCGCGATTGTCCTTACCGGCCTCGGCTTCTCGCCCTCGATCCGGCATCTTGAACGTATCAATGGGTTGCTGCTGTGATTGGCGGGGTCCCGAGCCCGAACCAGCGCCGGCCACATTCTGCTGTTGGCGCGATTGTGTTTCCGCGCGTTGACCGACAACCGGAGGCGGCGGCGCATAAGACGGGGCAGTCTCAGTCTCAGCGGGCGCGGCCTTCTTACTAGCGGCGAGCGACGAGCTGCTTGTCACTTCGCCTTCTTTGGCAGGTTTCGGAGGCGTAGCGGGATAGTCTCCCGCCTTGGACGCGTCCAGCTTCAGAATCTGATCCGAACTCGGAGAAGACTGCGTGGACGGTTCCGGGCGCGCCGCTAAACCTTCCCTATTCTCATTTCCTACAGCCTGTGACCCACTGCTCGGTTGGGGCATCGCCTCATCGGGCGGTTTCACGGCGCTCACCGGGGCCTGTTTCGTTTGCTCATTTTTCGCCACCAGGTTGGATTCGCGCGGGCGTCTCGTCACCAGGAATACCACGCCGCCAACGGTAATCAGAACCATCGCGAACGCTGCATAGCGTAAGGTCAGTGGCGAGAAAAATCCCGAAAGTCTTTTCCACCACGAATAGCCGGCCGCGTCACGTGCAGGGCTCGCTTCAGCCGCGACTAGTGCGCCGCTACTGATCGCCAGTTGAGAGACTATTTGACGACAGTTATCACAATCGGCCAGGTGCGACACATAACGAGAGCGCGCCGCCTCGGGTAGCGACCCTTCGGCGAACGCATTCAGTTCGTCGGCGTCCAGATGTTCAGTCGCCGATTTGCTCTGCGAGTGTCCCGCGTAACGCCGGAGAAGCACATCAATTTGTGAATCGTTGGACGTCATGTGTCTGGTAATACTTTCGGTCCGTTTACTTCCCTGTTAGATGAACGTCCACCCTCGAAACAACTTGCGAAATCATCGCGAATGAATCCCAATTCGAGGGCGTCTCTCGTTAACCTCCGGCCGGGGAGCTATGCAAAGTCGGATCAGCCTTGCCCACCAGCATTGGTTCCACTTCAGTCTGTAAGTGCGCGGCAACTTCAGCGAGCGAACGGGTCGCTTCGGTCTTAGTCCAGCCATGCTCTTTCATCAGGATCGATTCGACGCGCTCTCGCACTTCGCCATGGATGCGCGTCAGGCGACGACTGGCAGTAGCTTCGTGGACTCCCAGCACAGCCCCCGCTTCCCGCAGGCGTAACCCATCGAAATAGTAAAGCTTCATTAACAGCCGGTCCTCATCGTCAAGCTCAGCCAACGCCCGCCCTAAAGCTTTTTCCACGTCGGCTGAGGCCATGTCAGTCGCCAGGGACTCTTCCGGATCCGGCGCCGAATGAAAAGGATTCAACCTGTTCGATTCGCCTTCCGCATCGTGCGCCAGTCGATCGAAATCGCCGTCCTCTTCAGTTTGTACCAGACGGGACTGCCGGCGGTGCTGATCGATTGCCAATTGGCCCACGACCGCTCTGAGCCAGCCGCCCAGCGAGCCGGCTCCGGAATAGTAAGCAAGCTTGCCGGCGGGTTTGCCATCCTCGCGCACTTTCAATCCATGAAGGTCTGCCCAGATTGATTGGGCCACGTCGTCCGCCATGGCTTCGTTTGAACTGGCCGCGCGCGCCGCCGACCTCACGGTGGCTCCGTAACCTTCGAAGAGATCGGTCCAGGCGGTTTGATCGCCGCGCTCACAAGCGATCACCAGGCAAAGATCGTCAGCATGCAGGCCGTCGATGAATTTGTCGATGCGCGCTGGGCCAGGCGCTGGATCATCCTTCAAAACATATTTCTCAACCGACGCACGCAGGCGCGGCGCCAATAAGTCCGCCTCAAGCCCGCGCGCATTCGCTGAGCGTGCCAGGAGGCGCTGGGCTCCCGCCAGAATCAATCCGTCGATTTGCTGTCGATCTTCGCTCAATCAGTTTCCCGGTTCGTCCGGCGCTATGCTATCACGATCTTTCGGCCGTAAATCGATAACTTCTGTCCACGTGAGTTTGATGAGGGGATGGGCGGTTGGTTGCCGAACCTGGTGCCTTTAACTTTGGGTCTTTGCTCCTTTGCGAGAGACATCATCACGCAAAGGCGCGAAGGCGCAAAGAATGGACCCTTCAGGTGCGACGCGGGGATAGCCCAACCGTAAGGGAGGGCTCGACACGAACGCTGGCGAAGCCCTCTCTAACGGTCGGGCTACTGCCCCGTGACTGGCAACACCCCTTTGCATTAAATGCTCGTTTCACACCCATCGACATTAGCCAGCCTAAAATCTAAAATCTAATCGTGCTTCGGGTCACTGAAATCTTTCGCTCGATTCAGGGAGAGTCCACGCATGCCGGCCGCCCGTGCACGTTTGTGCGCCTGACCGGCTGCCCCATGCGCTGCACCTGGTGTGACAGCGAGTACACGTTTACCGGCGGCGATCACCTCTCGATCGACGAGGTGTTGAAGCAGGTGCGTGACTTTGGCTGCCCGCTGGTCGAGGTGACCGGCGGCGAGCCCCTGGCCCAGCCCAAGGCATTCGATCTCATCACACGCCTGTGTGACGAGAGTTATGAAGTCTTGATTGAGACGGGTGGTTATGTTTCGACTGAGGATTTGGATCAGCGGGCAAAGGTCATTTTAGATGTGAAATGCCCCGCGTCAGGAGAAGCCGAACGAAATCACTGGCCGAACCTCACGCGTTTGCGGCCGGACGTGGACGAGGTGAAGTTTGTAGTAGCAGATCGAGCCGACTGGGATTTTGCTCGCAAAGTTGTTCGGGACTACAACCTGGAAAACCGCGCCAGGTCGATCCTGATTTCGCCGGCCTGGGAACAAATCGATTTGAAGGAATTGGCAAACTGGATCGTGGAAAGCGGCATGAATGCGCGCATGCAGTTGCAGATGCACAAATACATTTGGGGCCCCGACGTGCACGGCGTGTAGCGCAAGTTGTTAACTTGCGCTCGTTCATAAATTGGCAAAGAAATGGGTGGAAGCACGGAAGTAATTGACGAACCGGAAGTGGCGATTGATCGATCCTTCGTCCTTCATCCTGAATCGTTGGCCGTGTGCCTGGTCTCAGGAGGAATGGACTCGTGCGTAACGGCGGCCATCGCCCGCGAAGACAATGGCGAAGTCGCCTTTCTGCATGTCTCTTACGGGCAGCGCACTGAAGCGCGCGAGCGCCGCGCCTTTGAAGAGTTGGCTGATCATTTCGCGGTAGATAAACGTCTGGCTGTCTCGATCGAATCACTGAAAGCGATCGGCGGCTCGTCGTTAACCGACGAGAGCATTGCCGTAACCAGAGCGAACCTGGCATCGACGGAGATTCCGACCAGCTATGTCCCTTTTCGCAACGCGCACATGTTAGCGATCGCCACCAGTTGGGCCGAAACGATCGGCGCCCAGTGGATCTACGTCGGCGCGGTTGCCGAAGATTCTTCTGGTTACCCGGATTGCCGGCCGGAATTCTACGAAGCCTTTCAGCGGGCAATTGATGCCGGAACCAGGCCGGAAACGAAGGTCGAGATCGTGACGCCGGTGATTCATCTACGCAAGTCCGACATTGTGCGCCGTGGTCTGGAATTGGGCGCGCCTCTGGAACTAACCTGGTCCTGCTATGCCGCGGAGGATCGGGCTTGCGGCCGGTGCGATTCCTGCGCCTTGCGTCTGCGCGCCTTTGCGGAAGCAGGAACGCGTGATCCGATTAGTTATGCTTGACAGTGATGCTCGCGCTGATTAACTTAAAGCCGGTTCAACGGCTACAACTTGCCGCCACGACGGGGCATCTTACCGATGCTGGCTCGAGAGCCAGAGATTTTTTTGGAGGAATATCAAATGCGTCGCTCTTATCTTTTCACTTCAATCATTGCCGCTGCGATCCTGGTGTTGCCCGCGGTTGCGGCCTCAGCCCAAACTGGTCAGCTGCGCGGCCACGTGATTCTTAAGCAAGCCGATGGCATAACCGCTAAGGCCGCCGATGCCGTCATCGATGTTTTTCGGACCGATATCAACGGCGCCTTTCACACCAAGACCGACAAGAAGGGCGAGTTTGTTTTCGCCGGGCTGCCCTTTGTCGGCAGATATGTTGTCGCTGCGAGCATGCCCAATGCGGCGCCGGGTTTTTTGCGCGGCGTAAGGGTCGGCCAGGATGTCGACTACGAGATCGTTCTCTCGCCGGGTGATGGCCGGAAACTTACTCTGGATGAAATCAACAAGATGGGCTCGGGAGACGCAGCGCCAACTTCCGGCGGCAGTGAGAGCGCGGCTGATAAGGCCAAGCGCGAGGAGCTCATTAAGAAGAACGCGGAGATCGAGGCTGCCAACAAAAAGGCTGAAAGCACCAACCAGATCGTGGGTGACTCGTTCAAGGCGGGCAATGCAGCGTTAACCGCAAAGAATTATGAGGAAGCAGTCAAGCAATACGATGTTGGCCTGGCGGCCGATGCGGAACAGGCTGCTTTGCTGACAAACAAGTCTGCGGCGTTAAAGGGGCTGGGTGTAGAAAAATACAACGCGGCGATTCAGTCTAAAGACGACGCCGCGAGGACGGCCGGAATTGAAGCGGCCAAAGGATATTTCAAGAACGCTGCCGAGTCTGCGGATAAGGCCGTTGAGATTATCAAAAAGGAGACGGTAGGGGCGGACCCGAACGATCAGAAAAGACATGAAGCGAATCAGTACGCGGCGGTGAGTGTCAGGGCCGAGGCTTATCGTCTTTATGTAAGCAAGGGCGACGGCACTAAGGCGGACGCCGGCATCACAGCGTTTCAGGATTACATAGCAGTGGAACCCGACGCGGCGAAAAAATCAAAGGCCCAGCTTGATCTGGCGCAGATGCTGCTTGATGCCGGCGCCGGCGACAAAGCGTTCGCTGAATATCAGAAAATTCTGGCTGCTACCCCTGACGACCCGGACGCGAACCTGGGTGCCGGATTGGCGCTTTACAGCACAGGTGACAAGGCCAAGTATCAGGAAGCGGCTAATTTCTTCCAGCACTTCGTCGACAAGGCCCCGGATACTCATAAGTTCAAAAATGACGCCAAGGCGATTCTGGCCGAGATGAAGAACACTGAGAATGTCGTGCCTGAAAGAACGACTCCGGCGCGTCGCAAACGTCCGTAACAAGATCAACTCTCTGGTTTGATAAGGGCACGGCGCGCCGTGCCCTTTTTGTTGGCCAAGGCGTCCACTTAATGAAAGTCATGCGAGCCCGGATTCTGGATTTTCATCTGAAGTGGCTCAACTCTTCCTGCCTTTACTGAAATGACATTGTCCAGATGCTGCAATGCTCCCTCGATCAACAGGAACGGATAATCGACTAACGCGAGCCGGTTTTTTTCGAAAAGCTGCGGCGTAACTATTACGTTCGCGATACCGGTTTCATCCTCCAGGCTGAGAAATACAAACCCCTTCGCCGTTCCTGGACGCTGGCGCACAATCACCCAACCCGCAACGCGCACCAACTGACCGTTACGCAAGTTCTTCAAGTCAGCAGCGCGAACCACGTTTACAGTGTCCAGCCAGGCTCTTTGATGGGCCATCGGATGGCGGCCAATTGTAATTCCCGTGCCGCGCAAATCTGCATTCAAACGTTCGTTGAGCGTCATTGGCACGAGCGGCGAGCCGCCGTCTTCTTCAATTTTTTCATACAGTGGGCCCGCCTCACGCGACACCCGCTCGACCTGCCACAGCGCGTTGCGGCGATTCTTCGGAGCGCGGACATCCTGTCCGCCAACGTGCGTAGCACGCTCAATTGAAGAGACTGTGACATGATTCGCGCTTACGCGCTCAGGCGGACCGGATGTCCGCGTTCCGATAAAATTCAAAGCGCCTACCGCAGCCAACTTTCGCAGCTCATCTTTTCTTAACTCCGGCACGCGTTGATGCAAATCATCGAGACTGGTAAACAGGCGCCGGTTTCGCTCCCGCTCAATTGCGCGGCCGGACGTTTCGCGCAGACCTTTCACGCATCTCAGGCCCAGACGAAGGGCGAGAGGTCGGAGGTCAGAGGTCAGAGGTCGGAAGTCAGATTCGTGATCCCTGCTAGTCTCTACAGCGCCGCGACCTCTGATCTCTGAGTTCTGAGTTCTGACTTCTGACTTCTGATCTCTGTTCTCTTCTATCGTGCAATCCCAATTCGATCGCATCACATCGACTGGCTTCACTTTCAGACCATGTCTCTGTGCGTCCTTAATAATCGTGAACGGCTGATAAAAACCCATCGGCTGATTATTGAGCGTGGCCGCGGTAAAAGCCGCCAGGTAATGACATTTAAGATAAGCGCTGGCATAAGCCAGCAAAGCAAAGCTGGCCGCGTGAGATTCAGGAAAACCGTAGAGCGCAAACGAGGCTATGGACTGGACGATCTCATTCTGGGTCTGGCCGTTGATTCCTTTGGCTGTCATACCGCGCCGCAACTTTATTTCAATGTCGCGCATTCGTTGCTCCGATCGTTTGAAGCCCATCGCCCGCCGCAACTCTTCGGCTTCACCACCACTGAAGTCGGCGCAGATCATCGCCATCTTGAGCAACTGCTCTTGAAACAACGGCACTCCCAACGTCCGCTTCAGCACTGGTTCCAATAAAGGATGAGCATATTCAATTGGGGCGCGACCCAGCCGTCGACTCAGGTAAGGGTTCACCATATTGCCGACAATCGGGCCGGGTCGAATGATGGCCACCTGGACCACGATGTCGTAAAACTTGTACGGCCGCAGTCTTGGCAGACAAGACATCTGCGCCCGGCTTTCGATCTGAAACATCCCGATCGTGTCGGCGTGCTGCAGCGCTTTATAAACCGTCGGATCATCTGGTGGCAGATGCGCCAGATCAACTTCCTCGCCATAGTCATCGTGAATTATTTGGATTGACTCTTCCAAAACCGCCATCATTCCCAGACCAAGCAGATCGACTTTGATAATGCCCAAATCGGCGCAGTCCTCTTTATCCCATTGCACAACAACACGACCGGGCATCGCCGCGGGCTCAAGCGGGACCACGGAATTCAGTTGGCCCTGACAAATCACCATGCCGCCCGAATGCTGGCCCAGGTGGCGCGGCAAATCCTGAACGGCCCGGTAAAGCTGAAAAAATTTCTTGATGCGAGGATCGCTCACGTCGAGCCCCGCGTCTTTAAATTGCCGCTCAGGAGTGTCTTTCGGATCTTTCCACTCCCAGGTATGTACCAGACTGGATAGACGGCCCAGCGTTTCTTCATCAAACCCGAGCGACTTGCCGACTTCACGCGCCGCCGAACGCCCGCGGTAAGTGATCACGTTCGCGGTCATCGCTGCCCCAAGTTTTCCGTAGCGTTCGTAAACATATTGAATGGCCCGCTCGCGCTGATCGCCGCTGGGCAAATCGAGATCGATGTCCGGCCATTCACCGCGCTCTTCAGAAAGAAAGCGCTCGAACAAAAGCTCCATACCGACCGGATCGACCGCCGTAATTCCCAGGCTATAGCAAACGGCGCTATTGGCCGCCGAACCGCGTCCCTGAACCAGAATGCCGTTGCGTTTGCAAAACTGAATGATGTCCCAGACGATCAGGAAGTAACCTTCGAGTTTGAGCTTCTCGATCAGCCGAAGCTCGTGCTCGATCTGTTTCTGAGCGCGCGCGAAAGTTGGCGAGCCATTCCGTCCTGAGTAACGCAGCCACGCGCCTTCGTAAGTTCGCCGGCACAGAAAGGAGGTCATCGTCTCGCCCGGCGGCACGGGGTAACGGGGAAACTCGTAACCAAGATCTTCGAGCGTGAATTCAAGTCGCGAGGAAAGTTCGACGGTGTTTGCGATCGCCTCCGGCAAGTCCGCAAAAAGCGCCGCCATCTCTCCCGGTGATTTTAGAAAGCGTTCTGAATTAGTTGAGAGCAAACGCCCGGCAGTTTCCAGTCGCACGTGATTCCGTATGCAAGTGAAAACATCAGCTACCTGGCGCTGTGCACGGTTGGCATAACAGACTCCATTCGTCGCCAGCAGCGGTAATTTTAATCGCCCGGCAATCTCGATTACCGAATGGTTCCATGTTTCTTCATCACGATTGAAGTGTCTTTGCAACTCGGCATAGACATTCCCTTTGCCGAAAGTATCAACCAACCATTCAGCGTTTCTCTGCGCTTTCTCCGCGTCCTCCGTGTTTCCGTGGTGATTAAATCGAAGCGGCCCGTCGTTTCCACCTGTCAAACAAATTAATCCTTCCGCATGCTCAGCCAACTCATCCGGCGTCACCACACACTCGCCCGGTTTGGCATGTTTGGGCACACGCATTTTCATCAGGGTGATCAGGCGGCAGAGGTTCTGATAGCCAGTCCGATTCCGAACCAGTAACGGGATAGATAGGACTCGCGAGGCTAAAACCTTTTTGGGCGAAGTCGGATTTTGGACGTTGGACGTTAGCCTTTGGACGGCAATCTCAGCACCGATATGCGCTTTGATATCAAGTTTCTTTCCCGCCAAATGAAACCGTGCCGCGCCGTACAAGCCATCTTGATCCAGCAAGGCCATAGACGGCATCTTTAATTCAGCGCAGGTCGCGATTAGCTCTTCCGGTGTTGAAGCGCCTTGCAAAAAACTAAAGGCAGACCTCGCATGTAATTCAACGTAATTGGTTGGCAGTGTGCGATGAGCAGTGAGCCGCCGCTCGCTACGTTTCGAAAGATTTCCGTTAGACGTTTGCATCCCTTTTTTGCTTCGATTCTTTGATTACTCACTGCTCACTGACGTGAAACAAAAGTTTCCCCTCCGTTTGGGAGGGGATTAAGGGGAGGGCCGCAGGTACACTGCCACAGGCCCTCTCCCCTGGCCCCTCTCCCAATGGGAGAGGGGAAAACACCATTACGCTTTTCCAAAACTGTTGTCAGATACAAAAGTGTCCGAGACCATACAGAGGGGATCTAATCAGTCATAAATCCCCTCCACAAACCACTCATCACTCTGCACATCACGATAAATCCGGCAGAGCACGTCACTTTGTTTTGAAATTGAATCAGCCACTGCTATATCCCATTCATCTCTGGCCCAAACGTCCGGCCGCCACCAATCGCCCGAAGTCCGCCACGGACCCGAGGCGCAGATAACTTTGCCGCGCACCAGGCACGACGACTTCACATCGTGCGCGCTGATGCGCATGGGTCGTCCATGTATGGTTTGCACCTCCGCGTGCCAGGGTGGCCGAAAAACTCTGAACCCCATTACGCATTGCCGTTTGACGATCGCTGATGGTTGATTGCGACGCGATTTATTCCGCGTTGAGATACTGAAGCGCTTCATGCGAAAGGCGTCGGGTCGATGCGCATCTAAAATCTCGGGCGAACCAACCTTGTCTGCTCCGACTAACTTCGCCAAACGCGCCAACGTCAGTTCGAGTTTTTCCGGTTCAGGAGCTAACGGAATAAACAGGCCCGTCTGAGCGATGCGTGGCTTCTCCGGCTCAGCCACGATAGTTACGGAGATAACAGCGGCCAGTGGTGGCTGTGCTTCGATTTCAAATAAAAGCAAACGCAAAAGCGTCTTCGGATTGCGCATCGGGACCGGCAAGGTGATCGTCCGTTCATGCTCTGTTTTATTTTCCAGCTTCAAGCGCAGACGCAATTCATTTGTCGCCAGAGCATGCGAATGCAGATTGGCGCAAAGCTGATTAAGCAGCCGGGAAAGAATAAAAGAGAGCGGCTCGAGCTCCTCTACGGGATGCTCTAACTCGAGTGTCTGCTCGAAGCCGAGCGGCGGTTGCACCAAAACCATCTGGCGATCGCTTTTGCCCTGGGCGAGTTTTTGTAGACGCACACCTGCCTGTCCGAGCCGCTGCGCCACCCCAGCCAATGGCAACTGGGCAAAATCACTAAACGTACGCAGGCCCCAAAGCTCCAACGTCTCGCTTATTTCCTCGACTCTCTCTTTCTCAATATCGGCCAGTGAATAATCAAGCATCTTTAATGGCAGGTTCCCCAGTTGTAAGGACTCTCGTCCGGCAGGAATGACGATCACGCCTTTGAACGATCGCGCCGAATGGATCGCCGCATCGGGATTCGCGGCCACGGAAACATTTACCGGGAAACCTAACTGAGTCGCCCGCCGAACAATTTCACTGGCCAGAGCGCGTAAAGAATCGATCTCGCCACTGTTGTCTACCGATCCTGGATTGGCAGCCGAGCCAAACAATAAATCCTGCCCGGCGACATCAAGCACCACTGTGTCCACAGTGGTCTGCTCGACTAAAGGAGAGAAAGTGAAAGCCAGGTCGACGAGCAATACCTGTCCGGCATCGCCTTGAAACTCACATTTGGGGATGGTTCGGCCATAGATACTTGCAAACATGATTCACTCTCTGAGTTTTGCTTAAAAGCCTCAGGTCAATTCTTTTGGAGTCGAAGATTAGCGAATATCTGCGAACACTGTCAAGACTAGGTGAGGTTAGTGCAAGCGTGTTCTGAACCTGACTGGGCCGTCATTCCATTGGATAGGTCGTTCTTGATTTACTCGGACACGAATTCCCTGAAGCAGATTTGAATGGGTTAGAGGAAGATAAGTGTAATTGCTGAGGCTAAACCCCTCCCTCTCTGGAGAGGAGGGTGGAGGCGTTAGGGACGCATAAGCCCTCTCCCCTGGCCCCTCTTCCAAAGTGAGCGAGGAGCAAGGCGCTGGAGCTGAACCTGTAACCAGCGAAAGGCGCGGGGTCGAATGCTCTCTACCTTCCTTCATCGTTAACTTTGCGCCATTGTTTTCTAAAACGAATGACACCGAGTTAGGCCAGACTGGGCCTTCGTTCTTTACTTCCAAAACCAGCGCAGCGCATGAACGAGTGCAAGAGACGGGAGTCACTACAATCAAAACAGTGGGCGTGTTTTCGATTGCCCGCCGGAAACGAAACCACCACGACGTGATTATTCGGCGGGTGAATTTTGCGGCCACGTCAGCCAGGTTTAGCACGACTAAGCCAAAGCCACCGCTTTGCAGCAAAAGATCAGTCGCCTTGAAAGCGCGCTCCAGGTTGCCGCTACAACGAACCCACAATAAACGATCGCCATCAACTCGAGCGTGCGCTGCGGATGAAAGATCGAAAGTGTCGCTGGTGTCCACCAGCGCACAGGTTTCTTCCTGCATGGTGGCAACCGCCAGAGCAGAAAGTAACAGGCTGGTGCGTCCGGATGATGCCGCCCCGTGGATCTCAGTAATCGCTCCGCGCGGAAATCCATTTAAGCGCGCGTCAATTTCCCCGATACCGGTAGGCACAATTTCAACCGACTGCCGCTCGCGCCGTTGGAAGACAGCGCCAAAACGATCGGCCAGCGCCAACTCGATCTCTTTTTTCGCGACTGCTGTTTTCATAGTTGCATTGAGCATTAGCACACGGGAAGATACCTGTTGTGAGTAAAGACCAATCAAAAGATTCAGCCGCAGAGTTCTTTCCCACACGAAAGAGCCTAAAAGCTTTTCGCGACGCCGCCGCCGATTGTAAAGCTTGCGATCTTTGGAAGCGCGGCACGCAAACCGTCTTTGGCGAAGGCGCTCGCCGCGCCGAAGTATTCTTTGTCGGCGAACAGCCCGGCAATGAAGAAGATCTCACCGGCCACCCTTTTGTTGGTCCGGCCGGCCGTTTACTTAACGAAGCCCTGGCCGAGGCCGGCATCGATCGCGCGCAAACTTATGTCACCAATGTCGTCAAGCATTTCAAATGGGAACCGCGTGGCAAACGCCGGATTCATAAAAAACCCAATGCCGGCGAGATTGCCGCTTGCCGTCCCTGGCTGGAAGCCGAGATTGGGCTGGTGCAGCCAAAAGTTATTGTTTGTCTCGGCGCTACCGCAGCGCAGGCTTTATTGGGCCCAAAATTCCGAGTCAGCAAACAACGCGGGCAGTTCATCGAATCAACTCTGGCGCCTTACATCATGGCGACAGTTCATCCGTCTTCAATTCTACGCGCTCCCGATGATGCCACCCGGCACGAGGAAAAGCGCCGGTTCATCGATGATCTGAAAAAAGTTGCCCGGATTATATCAAAGAGCTAATCAGCGTGCGTGGCGTTATGGCAAGACTCGAGAGCAGAGCATTCAAGATTTGAATTTCAAATTTGAGATTTGCAATTTCAGATTTAAGATTTCAAAGCTGGGTTCAATGCTTGTATTTGCGAATCACGCCTACCACTAAGCCTTGAATCTGCACGCGCTCCGGCGGCCGAATCACGATTGGCTTGTAATTCGGATTCGCGGCTTCCAAACGCACCTGGTTGCGACCACCATAAAAGCGTTTGACTGTCGCATCACTCCCGTCAATCAACGCAACTACTGTTTGCCCATTGTCCGCAATTTGCTGTGATTGAAGCACGATGAAATCGCCTTCGCGAATCTGCTCATCAATCATTGAGTCACCTCGAACACGTAACGCAAACATTCGTCCCGGTCTTAACATGTCTCGCGGAATGGAAACGGTTTCGTAATTCAGTACCGCTTCAATTGGCGCCCCCGCTGCCACTATTCCCAGCAAAGGGATCTCGTAGTTATCTTCGGCAGGCTCATTCTTCACCAGCTCGATACCTCGGCTAACATTAGGAATGCGCCGAATCAACCCTTCCCTTTCCAGCAGCGAAACCACGTTATGCACACTGGCTGACGAACTCATACCAAACTCCTGGCCAATCTCAGCCATAGTTGGCGCTTCCTGATGAGTGTCAAAATAATGCTTGATGTAATCCAATACTCTTCGCTGTCTCGCTGTGATCGGCATTGGTCTCTCCTCGCAGTATTTTCGAATTTGCCCGAATATTATCGAACATAGACAAACACTTGTCCAGCAAGAACTCTCACCCTCCGTTTCCTAATTGGTACTGAGATCCCCGAAAAAGTATCCGTCCATCTGATTGAGTTCTTCTCCTTCCCGGAAATGCTTATTGACACGGATACCGTTGATCGTTAGAATTGGCGTTGCAACGGTGTTAGGCATCGTTGCTTGCTCTTGCAACCCACTAGTTCGGACCCCAATGAATTAGGGCTCGATCCCACCATTAACGTCTCTTTTAACTGGATAAGCCGGAAAATCAATACCCCCAATGTCAGCTAAACTCGGCGAAATTCTCGTCCGCGAGAACCTAATCAGCCCGCAACATCTCCGCCAGGCGCTGGATTACCAGCGTGAGCATGGCGGCCGGCTCGGCTTCAACCTGGTCAAACTCGGCCTGGTTTCCGATGACACAATTACCGCAGTACTGTCCAGACAGTACGGTATCCCATCGGTAAATCTGGACCTGTTTGATATCGAGGACTCGGTTCTCCGGTTGATTCCGCAAGAGGTCGCGCAGAAATACTCCGTCCTGCCACTATCACGTGTTGGGGCCACACTCACCCTCGCGATGGTCGATCCCACCAACGTGTTTGCGATGGACGACATCAAGTTCATGACCGGCTTGAATGTCGAGCCGGTAGTTGTCGCCGAAGCAAGTGTCCAGACGGCAATCGCCAAGTATTACAGCAGCTCGCGCGAAATCGAACTGGCCGCGGTTACCGCGGACGCCTCAGTCGAAAGCCTCAACGGCAATGGATTCTCTCAGGCCGATCTTGTTTCACTCGACAGCCTCGACTTCGATCACGAATCCCTCGCCAGTGAAGTCGACGTCTTGGAAGACAACGAGGAAATCGATCTTTCCAGCCTCACCCGAATGAGCGAAGACGCGCCCGTCGTGCGCCTCGTCAACGTCCTTCTGGTTGACGCGTTGCGGCGTGGCGCTTCCGACATTCACGTCGAGCCATACGAAAAAGAGTTGCGCATTCGCTTTCGTATTGATGGCCTGCTTTACGATGTGATGCACCCACCTTTGAAGATGCGCGACGCCCTCATCTCACGCATCAAGATCATGTCGAAGCTGGACATCTCTGAAAAGCGCCTGCCTCAGGATGGCCGCATCAAGATTCGCGTCAAAGTTGATTCGCGTTCGCGCGAACTCGATTTCCGCGTTTCGACTTTGCCTACTCTCTTCGGAGAGAAGGTTGTGCTTCGTCTGCTCGATAAAGAGAAGCTCATGCTCGATATGACTAATCTCGGATTCGAGCCTGATTCTCTCGTGAAGTTTCAGCGGAACATTTCCAAACCATACGGCATGGTGCTCGTGACCGGACCTACCGGCAGCGGCAAAACCAATACGCTTTATTCCGCTCTTCAATCTCTCAACACGGTCGACACCAATATTATGACCGCTGAAGATCCGGTCGAGTTCAATCTGCCAGGTGTTAACCAGGTGCAGATGAAAGAACAGATCGGACTGAACTTTGCCGCGGCCCTGCGTTCATTCCTGCGCCAGGATCCGAACATTGTTCTGGTTGGTGAAATTCGCGACTTCGAAACCGCTGAGATTGCGATCAAGGCCGCTCTCACTGGCCACCTCGTCCTCTCAACCCTCCACACTAACGACGCTCCCTCGACGATCTCACGCCTGATGAACATGGGTATCGAACCCTTCCTCGTCGCCACCAGCGTTAACCTGATCCAGGCTCAGCGCCTCATTCGGCGCATTTGCAAAGACTGCAAGAAGGAGCATCCCACTCCGCTCGAGGCCCTGGTGGAAATTGGGTTTACGCCGGAAGAGGCCGGCAAGGTAAAGACTTTCAAAGGCAAGGGCTGTCCGAGCTGTAACGATACAGGCTACAAAGGCCGCATCGGACTTTATGAAGTAATGGAAGTAACTGATGAGATCCGCGAGCTGATTCTGATCGGCGCGTCGTCGCTCGAACTGAGAAAGAAATCGATCGAAGACGGCATGATTACGCTCCGCGAGTCTGGTCTCTACAAAATACGAAATGGAGTTACCACCATCGAGGAAGTTCTCCGCGAAACGGTGGCGTGAAAGGGGTGAGTATATGTTGCGTCGAATCGGTCTCTCATTAGGTCTGCTGGTTTCCATAGTGGTAATGCTGCCCTTTGCAACCTCTACCGCGCATAACCTCAGATCTCAAATGGCTGCGCGTTCACATCGTTTTCATCATCATTCACGCGCCTGGTGGCGCCGGCACCGGGCCCGGATTCGCCGCCGACAGGCCATGCTGGCCAGACGCCGATTGGAAGCTAACTCGCGAACCGGGTCAGTTACTGCGGCGCCCACAAAGACTTCCGACAATCACGCTGCTATTCCCGGAGCACTTGCCTTTCCCGAAGGAGTCTATCGGGATGGCGCTCTTTCGATGTCTCTTCCTAACGGCTGGTCGGCCGGATCAACAACCAAGGGCGCTTCAAGTTTTCGCATCGCTCCACCGAACGGACTGCCGGAAGCCCAGGCTACTTTCGCAGTTGTGGCCGTCGCGCCGGCGAATGTTGACCAGGTCATTGGCCGCGAGCAGAGAAGAATGCTGGGCGGCGTACCGTTCGCGGATCTGCGACGTTCAGTTATCGACAAAATGATCAGTACCGGTGGTTGGGTTGTTAACGACCGCCAGCGCGAGATCGGAGGCCATCGCGTATTTGAGGTGATTGCCCAGACTCCCGCGACCAGCGACGGAAAACCCGAGCAGTTGTGGAACTACTACTTCACCGAAATCAACGGCCGTGTTTACTCGCTTACTACCCGCACGACTGGTGGCTCTACGCAAAAGATCGCTGGGGACGCCGAGAAGTTCATTTCTGATTTTCGGCCAACGGGGGTCAGCAAGAACCAGTAAGGCTGGTTAGTTGCGCGGAAATCAAATCCGGAAAGTATCCGCTAAAGGAAACGGAGACGATGGAAAATCCACCACAAATTTCGCTTTCAGAGCTGCTTCACAGGCTATCCGAGCTTGGCGGTTCTGACCTTCACATTACAACCGGCACGGCCCCACTGGTTCGTGTCCATGGCGAGATCCGCCCTCTCGATGGCTATCGGCCGCTCAACTCTTCCGAAACAAAGCAGTTGGCCTATTCCGTTCTCACCGACGCGCAAAAGCATCGCTTTGAAGAAAACCTGGAGCTCGATTTTTCGTTCGGCGTAAAAGGCCTTTCGCGCTTTCGTGCCAACATCTTCAATCAGCGCGGCGCGGTGGGCGCAGTCTTCCGTGCGATTCCCTACGAGATCAAATCGTTTGAGGAGCTGGGCCTACCGAAGGTGGTTAAGGACCTTTGCGAAAAGCCGAGAGGCCTGGTCCTGGTCACCGGCCCTACGGGCTCTGGCAAATCGACCACGCTGGCGGCAATAATCGACAAGATCAATAGAGACCGTCACGAACACATCCTGACTATCGAGGACCCGATCGAGTTTCTCCATAACCACAAAAACTGCATCGTCAATCAGCGCGAAGTTAATGCTGACACGAAAGGTTTTGCCCAGGCGCTGCGCACGGCCTTGCGCCAGGATCCTGATGTGGTTCTGGTCGGCGAGATGCGCGATCTGGAAACCATAGAGTCGGCTCTGCGAATCGCAGAGACGGGCCACTTGACGTTTGCGACTTTGCATACGAACTCGGCCGTTTCAACTATCAACCGCATCATCGACGTATTTCCTTCGATGCAGCAGGCCCAGGTACGCGCGCAGTTGTCGCTAACGCTGGAGGGCATCCTCTGCCAGACCTTGCTTCCAAAGGCTGACGGTCGTGGTCGGGCTCTGGCCATGGAGATTCTGATTCCCAATTCAGCCATCAGGAATCTGATTCGCGAGGACAAGGTCCATCAGATCTATTCCATGATGCAAACAGGCCAGGATATCCACGGAATGCAGACTTTCAATCAATCGCTGGCCACCCTCTTCCACAAGCGTCTCATCACCAGAGAACTGGCGATGCAGCGCACCTCAAACGCCAACGAATTGCGCGACCTGATTGATCGCGGAGCAGGACTAAACACTGGTAACGGTTCGCAGGCGAGACCTCCGATGCCGCCCGCTTATGCGCAAACCGGCCGCGGACTCCCGCGCAAATGATTGCTCGACAAACAGGATTAGATCGAGAACTTGCAGATCTTGAGATAAAGAAAGAAACAGGAGTGCTGAGAAATGCCAACCTACGTTTTTAAAGGCCGCAACCGCATGAATGAGATCGTGGCGGGGGAACGCGTCGCCGATAACCGCGAAGCGCTCCGCCAGATACTGCGTCGAGAGAAGGTCACGCTCACTTCCGTCAAAGAGAAAGGCCGTGAGATCGGCATCCCCAAGCTGGCCGGCCGCAAGAGCGTCAAATCGAAAGATCTGGCAATCTTCACACGTCAATTCTCGGTCATGATTGATGCTGGATTGCCACTGGTCCAATGCCTGGACATCCTGGCACAACAACAACAGAACAAGTATTTCCAGCAGGTTCTGGCGCAGGTGCGACAGGATGTCGAGGAAGGCTCAACTCTGGCAGCCGCAATGAGTCGGCACCCCAAGGTATTCGATCAACTCTACTCGAACATGGTCGAAGCCGGCGAGACGGGCGGTATTCTCGACCTGATCTTGCAGCGTCTGTCTACCTTCATCGAAAAGATTGTTAAGTTGAAGCGCGATGTTGTTTCGGCGTTGATTTATCCAGCCGCGGTCATCCTGCTGGCGATCGTGGCCATCGCCGTGATCATGATAGTAGTAATCCCACAGTTTCAGAACATCTTCCTCGGACTGCTCGGTCCGGGTGAGCCGCTTCCGCTGCCCACACGCATCGTGGTCGGTTTCAGTAACTTCCTGGCTGGCTGGGGTGGGCTTTGCCTGCTGGTTGTGATCATCGGGATCTCGGTAGCGGTGCACTTCTACTACAAAACACCGAGTGGCCGAAAGCGCATTGATGGTTTGCTGCTGAAGGTCCCCATCATCGGCCCGATTTTTCTTAAGATCGCCATCGCGCGGTTTTCGCGGACACTCTCGACGCTGCTGTCGTCCGGCGTTCCGATTCTACAATCGCTGGACATAACAGCGCGGACGGCCGGCAACGTAATTATCGAGGAAGGCATTATCAGCATTCGCACGGCCGTCGAGCAGGGCAAGAGCTTTGTGGAGCCGCTGCGCGACGCCGACATCTTTCCTCATATGGTTTCGCAGATGGTCGGGATAGGCGAGCAGACGGGCGCCCTCGATTCGATGCTGGGCAAGATCGCGGACTTCTATGAACAGGAAGTTGACGCCGCTATTGCGAACCTCCTGACGCTAATGGAACCAGCGCTGATTGGATTCCTCGGCGTCACCATCGGCGGGATCGTAATCTCGATGTACCTGCCAATGTTCTCGCTGATTGGCAAGCTATCGCAGGGTCACTGATTCGATTCGTGGTCTTCTGTGTAGCCGAATCAAAGTCGGAAAATCGGAATTAAAGTTGGAAAATGGGAATCAAAGTCGGAAAATGAAACAACGGGTTTGAACCATGGGGTTGATAGATCGCGTCGATGAAGTCTCTGCATTATTAATCGGCGCGGATTTTCATTGATCTCTAGCCAGACCCAGCCGCAATCGATGTCTGATAATACAGATAACCATCAGAGCGGCTTTGATCCATAAAGGCGGTTATGAGCTGATTTATGAGGCAAACTGCGGTTTTGCCTCAAAAGTCATAAACCTCAGAGATTAGTCAATTATGTTTAGGGGTAACGGAGGAATCTTTCTTCCTGCTCTCGGTTTTCACGAAGCTGCAGTTCGTCCTCAAGGTTGCGCACTACGGTCTGCGCCCACTCCCGGGTTGCAGGACTCTTATCACTGAGCCAAGTACGGGCCGTTTCGAGTTTTCCTCGAAGCCAACTGGCAAAGGATCCGGTCCAGCTGCCTGTCATGTACGAACTAAAGAACGAACTGCCGACACCATGTGCTCCGAACCTCTCAAGCAGCTGTCTATGCAAATCGGTGACGCCGCCGGCGGGTGCGCCTATGACATCAGCCAACGCAGCAGCCCGAGCCTCCGGATCTTCAGACACCCAGCCAACAAGAAAGTCAGTGCCTACTTGCTCGATTGTTACTCTCTCTAGTGCTTTTCTAACACTCCAAGCTCCGCCCACCGCGCCAACGTCCTCTCTTACGAGCCATTCAGCGATTGTGTCACGAAACATTGTCTCCTTGTCAGCAGTCTCCCAGGCACGCTCGACAACCCCAATTAACTCGTCTTCGCGATGAATACCATAGACTGAGATCTGTTCAAGAGCAGCGCTTGCAATCTCAATGGGAGAATCTGTGACATACATCAATGCTAGCCTCGCCCAATTAAACAACGGGTCTTGACCTATTTCCTTTTCCCTTGGGGCTAACAGTAGCTGCAATACCGCTTCCCTAAGAGTAGGAATGGCATCCTTTACTTGGTACAGGTACCCCGAGACAAATGGGATAACGGCATCGGGCGAGTCAGCCTTTGACATAGCGGCAACCACTAACTCGAGCGCCTGTTGCACTGGGATTTCGGGCCCCCAAGGTCGATAAGTCAATTGTGAGACAAACACCGCGGGAATGCTCCCAGATTCAAACATGCGACGCAGCAGGTCCTGACGTTCTTCTGTGTATCCTGCCCGGAACACAAGATCAAAAATTAGCTCGGGGCGCGCTCCCGAAGCAATCAAGCTCCTCAATCGCTCATCAATAAAATCAGCGTCGTTAAATGCGCGTGAATGAGCCAGATAGTATACGGACAGAAACATTGCACCAACCGGGTACGCTTCCCCTTTTTCGCGAAGAGTGTTTTCAAACATCAGTTGTGCGTCTAACCTGCCAAGTAGCTCGATCCAACCCACAACTCTTCCCCACTCCCTTTGATCGAAAAGCCATTCCCATTCTTCCTCTAGAAGCTTCGGGCTTTCAATCGCCCTCTGTGTGAGCATCTCAAGTTCTTTCGCGGCGTCTTTTTCTGACTGCTTATCCTGTTGTATGCCGCTATATTGATTTGTCTGGAACAGCACCCAGCGGAAACGTGAAGAAAAGTCGTCTCCCAATAACTTCCCTTCGGTGGCAGCGAGCTTGCGAAGACATTCCTGAACAAACGTAAGCCGTTCCACCCGTCTGTCAGGACTCGTGTCGAAGTCCAGATTTGGTCTGTTTAGTTCGTTCTTAAGTCTTTCAGTTAGATTACGAATGCTCCGCAGAATTACTTCGCGCTCTGAATAATCACTGCCCACGAATATTTCGGTTTCTTCGAGCCAGATATCAAAGAGAGTTTGCGCAAACTGAACGACGCCCGCGACAGCCGTATACAACGCGTTAGTTGCAGACCTTCGAACAATGCCGTCTTCGTCACGAAGTAATGGCTTTAGTAGCTCTAGGTAAGCTTCAAGTGCGTCAGCCAACTGGCCGATAGTAGTCGGCTTCCATTCCTCATCAGGAATGCCTTCAACATCCGAAGGCGGCATTCCGCCTCGATGAACGTGCTCGACCTTTAACGCCGCACCGAGAGCTTCGGCAGCTAACTTGCGGCTTGCTACATCTGTCGATGAGGCTGCAAACTGGATCACTCTCGCGCGTGCTACGGGCGGAGCCGCAGTGCGTCCCAAAAACGTCTGAAAGGTTTCAACCCATAAGCCGCTGGCGTTATTCGACCACGTCTCGTTTTCTGAGATTGCTAGCGTAAGCAATAATCGTGCGGCTGCTTCGAACGTCGCTTCCGGCCATAGCAGTTGTTCAATCGCCCAAACAACGTCACGCCGGCTCTTCTTGGCCGCCCGAAGTTCATCGGTGGATGAGTCGCCGATAAGTCTGTAGAGTGCTCTTAAGGTCGCTTGGGGGAACGGAGCGGCCATGTGGCGAAGTAAAGGGGCAATATCGCTGGACTCAAGATCATCTAAGCTTTGAAACGGGCCCTGGTCGCCCAGCATCACCTCCTCTACCATTCCACGATTCGTCAGAATTGATGATGCTCGCCGCAAGCGACGTACAAACTGCTGTTTCATTTCCGGTGTTAACGCAGTTACGAATTGCGTCAAGATGTTTCGAGTCCATGAGCTCAGCCTGCGTGCCGCCAAATGATCAGCGAGATAGGCTGGACTGACATAGCGAAATCGACCTGCCAGGGGCGCAATCCCATACCGCTCGTGAAGCTCTTCTACCGCTCGCCTAGCCTCAGCAGGATTCATCTCGACAGCGCGAAATAAGATTTCTGATTCCGAATCAACTTCATCAGTCCAGCCAAGGCGCATCAACAACGACGTTGTCGCCAACGCCGGCCACGCTGGAGAACCCGAATCGATAGGGAGATACGTGTCGAGTACGCCTTTTAATGCGCCATCAGCCAGGAGGCGACCGGGTTCTAGTAATTCGGGATGCTCGTTAATCCTTTGAGCGATCACAACAGCGAGTTTGGGTGAATGTTCGCACTCGCGCGCGATCGCGCGCGCATTTTCAGGTGGCAGCGCTGGAGCGATCGATTTCATCGTCGCTACCAAAAGATCATCGTTCAGCCCTTCAACCTGCAAGGTTTCAGAGCTGCGATTGCCTACGGGCTCCAACCCGATCGTCACCAACCGAACTCCAGTAGGCATCGAACTAAACGTTTCAACAAGCCGCTTCGCGGCGGTTTCATCAGTTTCGTCCACTACCACCGTGCAATGAATGTCGTTCGTACGTTCCAGATGCGCAATGAACGATGCAGTGACTTCGTCAACCTGCCGCGCGTAAAGAACACTGTTGGAAAGCTCCGAGCCTCGAAGTGCCTCCATCGTTAAGCGCGTTTTGCCGTCACCAGCCGCTCCGACAATCCGAGTTCTAGATGCGGGCTGTTCGATCCGAGTCTTGAGTTCGTCAAGCTGTCGTTGCACTGATGCGTCAACTTGAAATTCATTACGCAAGTGCGGAAATGTCGACCACTTTTCAAGCGTCGAGAGCGGTAAGTCGACACCGATCGCGATGGCCACCAAGCCGGGAAAACCTTGTAAAACCTGCGCAATCGCGGTCCGGCCGTTGAAAAGAATTTGGTCATCATCAATAGCCAAATCGGGTCGCTGCTTCCGGAACTCAGTCACTAATTCGCTATCAATATTGTCTGCACGATCCCAGCCAGCCATAAAAACAAAAGCATGGCCATTCTTCAGCCCGTCGATCACCCGTGGTTTCGCGATGATATCTTCCTCAACAATTTTCGCCGCCGACTTCTTCTTCGAGCCACTGCGATACTGGTAATCCGCAAACGCACGAGGAATCAATCGACCGACTTTCTTTGGCGAGTCTACGCATCGTCCGTCTATACCACCATCGGCTTCTTTGACGCTCAGATTGAGTGTCAAGCATGCGCGCACACCGTGTTGTCCTGCGGCTCCGCTTAAAAGTGAGTTACACAATGCCGCAAATCTCGTATCATCGAGCGCTTTGATAAGCTTTGCGTTATATGTCGGATCGATCCAAAGCATGTTGAAATTGTAGCACCGAATTCGCGGTCCTAATTCTGTCGCAGCCCGAAGGGCTTTTATCCGAGCTTAAAAGCGCTTCTGCCCGCGATCATAACTTAACCTTCCCTTCCCGCGCCGCCGTTGCCGGCCGGTCCTTTCGTCCCCGTGAGTGGACAGTCGCCGCACCGCCAGGGCAAGTCTTAAATGAAATACGTATGCCCGTAGATCTCGTGTTCTAGACACTCTTCGTTTTGAAGAACCAGCTCGTATAGCGCCTGAATGTTCGGATCAGCACTAAAAGGAAAGCCGAATTCGTGAAGAGACGAAGGACCGTATTTCAGGGTAAACAATTCATTAAGATAACGACCTAGCACTTGCTCTAACGCGAAGACCGGCACCACGACGTAGACAATAAACTTCCTCAGATAGATCGGCTTATTGATCTTGTCCACTGTTTGCGACGGAGACTCTAGCCTGTAAAAGAGATCAGGCATCGGGTTGACTTTCCGAGCAGATAGATATGGATAAAAGAAAACGTCGTCCGGGCCCCAGAACGGCAACGCCTCACGGCCTCTGTGAATGTAATCGTCGCGCACCTTTCGAATAGTCAGTCCCCAAGGAGCAAGCTCCCTCATGAAACTGATCGGCCGGTCGAACGTCCGGTTACCTGCCTGGGATGCCCACTCTGCAAATCTGCCGAAGCTTTTCCGTCTCTGACCCGGAATCTGCGAACGCTCATCCGAGAACAGCAACGTAATCTGATACATCGAGTCCAAAAACGATCGCGCGTTAGTCAAGAGCTGCTCGATGTCTAGAGTCAACCGACTGTAGAAGTCCCAATGAACGCGTTCATCGTTTTGGTAATTGCTCAAATAATAGAGAAAATAATAAAGCAAGGTCGAAATGTTGTGTGAGTAATGACGCTCTTCAGTATACAAATAAAAGGCTCGCTCAATAGTTGCGTCTCTCTGGTCTTCTTCGATCTGCCGCAACCGGTCAAATGCCGCAATGAACGGGTCGTCGAGCTTCACTTTGCTACCGAGTGGAGGAATGGGATTTGGCGTAAACGCCTCTGCGAACGTAGTAATTGTTCGAAGCACCGTTTCACGCATAACATTCGTTGCGCAATTTCCGGGAAATCTACCGGGCACTCAATTCTTGTTCGTCCTCGTCCTCTTACTGACCAACTTACTTCTAGTCTCGGGCTGATGGAAGATCCGTGGAAGCTCCAGGTCATCATCAATAATCACTTCGACATTTACTTTCGCGGCCCTCGCGTATCTAAGCAGAACTGCCAGCGCTGGCTCACGCAGTCCGCGCTCATATTTGGAAATCTCGTTTCGAGTCAATTTTTCTGAGAACCCCAGAGCCCTCACTAACCCATCTTGCGAAACACCCAGATAGGATCGAATCTGAGCCAGCTTCTTTCCTAGCTTGGTTGGTTTTTCGCGCGACCCTCTGCCCATCAGGAGTTCCCTCCCCCTGACGAGGCTTCGGCCTTACAATTTCTCTTGCAATATGGGCTATTTGTCCCTACCATGCTCTCGAACGATTCGCTCGCGGGGAGTAACCCGATTCGTAGCTCCCCAGCGGCTCTTATAGTCAGGGTTGAATAGCCTCCTGGTCCATAGAGTCCCGGATATTTTCAAGGATCGAGCGAGACCAACCATATCAAAGATCAGTTGTCCTCGCTACAAACTTTTCCGGAGTCGGGCCAAGACGCCTCTTTAACCGACAACGACTTCTCAGGGAAATAAAAGGGGGAGGGCCATGCTGAGCCTCTATCGCGATATCACACTTGGAATCTTGCTAATAATGGTCGTTGGCACGTCGTGTCTGGCGCAGCCGACCACTTCCCGCCGCCCATCGGCAAAATCTAGTGCTCGTTCTAGAGATGTAAAGAATGAAGGCGCACTGAAAGCCCTCGATCGGTTGCGCGCAATTCGGGATTGCTGGATAGATCCCTACGCGATGCTGCCCTACGATGAGCCAAAGCAGAAGGGCGAGGGGGATTTCTACGGCTGCGGAGCGGAATACCCACTGCGACTAGCCGAAGCTCAAGCAGCAGTCGCTGACCTGTCGAAACAAACTAACAACGCACTGCTTGCGCGCGAAGCGAATGCGGCGATCGGAGTGTTCAACGATTTGGACACGCTTCGGAAGTTTTTCAATCGAAGCGGGCTTTCCTCTTTGCTCGAGAGTACTCGGGTGTCAGATATCTATCCGATCATTCACAAGTACAACCTTACCTACACTCAGAATCTGACTACTAAAGGTGAGATCTACCGCCAGATAATGCCGCATCGTCGGGTTAATGTCGATCAGTTCGCCGCCCTAATTGCAAACGTACCCGTTGATTCCAATCCAACGCTAACGCCGGAACAGGCGACAGCTGCCAATGATGATCTAACATGGAACCGAGTGCAGCGCGATATGTCCTACGAATGGTATCTCCGCGCATACCCGAACGGACGACATGCAGCGGAAGCTCGTCAGTCGGTTGCGCGAAAGAGCGAGATTCAGAAGGAGCGAAACGATCAGATTGAGAGAATCCGGGCGGATCTCGAACCAATTACGAGAAAGGTTCTTGAAGCCTATGTACGCGGAGATAAGGAGACGTACGGCAGCTTCCTGTCTGATCGATTTCCATCGCGCGCGCTGTACATTGCGCGCCTGAAACCCCAGACCGAAGTTGCCTCCTTTGAGATCAAGGATTTCGAAGTCAAGCGTTACAACCCTGACTACGAGCTATATCAGGCGACAATGAACGTTTACTACAGGAGCGTCTTCAACAAAGAACGCGAGTATCACAACACACTGTTGTTCCTAAAGACGGAACGTGGCTGGCAAATCATTGAGTGGCACTAGCGCCAGTGGACCGGCACTTTATGGGATGCGCGAAACTCCCCACAGCGAAGTCTAGGGCTGTGGAACGAAGCATTACCTGCTTGAAATAAGGCGAGTCAAAGTGGATTACCAAACGTAGTATGCCAGTGCCATTTTTTTTAGCACCTGTGATTCAGATCTATTAATGACGACTCCCCTATCCAACTACATACGCCCGTCTGTTTCTATAGAATCGTCGCCTAGTCAAGGTTAAGAAAGAAATCCTTCCAGTTCGCATTGACGTTCTCAAATAGCGGCTTCATCCGCACCAGGTAGAACAAGAAACGCCCGGATTTATAAAGCCAAGCCACATAAAGGTAAAGCAGACACTTGAGAATCAGGGCCGCTTCTATAATCAGAGGTCCTTGACTTTTGTCGCCGATTGACACAAAGAGGGATTGAATTACAACATAAAGATAAAAAGCGAGCGGCAATAACGCAGGTGGGTCCAGAAAGCGACTTTGAATGCGACCTACGAATAATGCCAAAGATACTCCTCCGACAATTCCGCTTATAACATCGGCTATCCGTAACCAATTAAGCTCATAGCTTACGACCCGCGAACTCAAAAGGATCTCCAGCGCAGTAAAGAGAATAATTAGAAGCAATCCAACAACCACTGTGCCTTTGAGTGCCGGCCGCTGGCGGCCGCTTCGGCCGGCAGATCCAGAAACGGTTGGGCTTTGGAGTACGATATAACATAGGGCTATAGCGAGAGAATTGCAGTTATTAAAGAAGGTAGCAGCGATCGGAAGGGCATGTGGATAAGTTGCCCGCCACCAGCCGAGTGTCTGCGGCATTAGCGATGTAAGCGTTTGGATCGGAAGACCACCCAGAAATAATGCCAAATATAAAAGAACCCAACAGGCAAGAAGAAATCTCCAATACTTGATATACTGGCGAAGGCCTAGCGTTGCCCTCCTTTTCGCATTATTCCATTCATCGACATCCGTATAACCGGACGCTTGCATCACAACGGTATCCTGAGTGGAATTAGTAGAGCGAAACTCTCTTCCATGCTTAAAAGTAATAAAGCTCCCAATCAAAGCCACAGCTACAGTGGCGAATTGCACTAGGCAAAGAATTGCAACTGGGTTTTGGAACCAAGAGATGCCTTGCCAATTTCCTGGAAACGAGAAACCTAAAAGCGAGACCATCAGGGCCAATATGAAAAACGCTGTCATCGCCCTTCCATTGTTCGAGAAAAGGATCCAGTTACCAAACTTAAAGTCGTCGTAGCTTTCTGGCGAGATGATGGGTGCCGTAACTTCCTTAATGACGGCAGCAAGTCGACAGCCGCCCTCGCCTCGCGGTCGTTGAATTATGTCTCGGCCGCCGTCCAGAGTGTGTTTCAACAGGCTGATCTGCTTGTCCAAACGCCAGTGATAGGACCTCCGTGTGACTTCGGTCGCACTTCCCGAGTCATACTCGGGCCATAGTTGGGAAATCAACAACTCCGTGCTGACAGTTTGGCCGTGAGACTGGACGAGCAATTTGAGTAAAAGGAATTGCTTTGGGGGAAGATGAAGGGGTTGCCCTTTGCAAAGCAGTCGGTGATCTGTCTTGTCGAGAGTGTCCATTCTGAAGTCGCTGAACTCGTAAATGTGCACGCCGAAGACTTCGCTTTTCGGCTCATTTAAGATGGGCGGCGTACCGTTTCCTCGATGTTCGTTGAAGTCGACTTCAGTCATTGACGATACCCATCAGGCGTTAATTTCAGCACTGCAAGCAAAAGTTCACAGCATCCTAGCAAGCTGGGTTGCATCCCACAACAAGAATTTTCGAGTTAGACCGGCTCTAGAACTTGAGGGCTGGTGTCGGCCAACTCGGTCTAAAGGGGGAGGGTGATCATGCGAATTCTTGTGCGAGCAATCGGGTGGGTTGTGGTAAGTGCGTTTGCCATAACTTTCGGGGTAACTGTAGTTGGGTTGCTAAGACTTGTCGAAATTCAAGATAAGTACCTCAGCAGACTGTTCGCCTCGTTGGTTATTGAACTGCTTTCTGCCGGTTTTTTTCTCTTTTACTCTGGACTGCGTGATGAAAGTAGTTCCAAAGCACTGACACAGATCAAACGCGCCATTGCTAAACAAGATGGCGTTCGGGTGGACAAGATAACTCCGGAGTATGTGGCCCATAGACCGTTTTCAAAAACACTGTGCGACATCTGTTTAAGGGAATATCATTCTACGATCTATTGGTACCCCGAATACGCTGAGACCATCTTCAATTATAAAGATCGCACGCCAAACTATCAGTGTGTTGATCCACACTCTGACGGTACCATTCTGTACTACCGAAATCGAGCAGAGTGCTACAAAGGTTTCAGTATTTGGGTTTCGAAGAACGGCACGCAGAATTACTCCCAACTGGTTGTGATGCTTAGCGAATTTGAGTTTACAGATTGCGGAAAACTCAAAAAGGTCTGCCTAAACGTCGCGTTCCGTAATCAGCTAGTAGAGTTCAGTTATGGCCCCTACACGCACTATCGCATGCGTTTCGATGCGTGGTCAGGAGCGCGTGTTCGTGGAAAGATGTTGCTAGTACAAAATGGCGATACTGACCTTGAAGTTGAAGTTGGCGACGTCGTTATGGAACTAATATAGCGACGATAGTCGCTGCGCAGCAGTTATAGACAGGTTCCACCCGCGGTCGCAACTATCGACATGGATGATGGGAGGCCAGCCGGCTCCTGTGACCATAAAGATGAAGTCGAGATGAGTGGCAAAAATGAGTGGAACTAACGAATTGTCGATTGAGCGCGTGTGACTGCCAGTCACTCATTTTGCGAGACTGAGCAATCCTGCTCGCTCGCAACGTTTGTACTCCTCTAAAAAAACCGGGCTGTCATAATGAAACACCGACTCAGTAAGCTTTTCGTTATGCGTTGCTGAAAAGCACCAGCAAAAAGATAAAAGTAAATCGTCGTCGTTACTTTCCTGGCTGGGCGTGCTTCGTACCGTTTCTTTCAAGAGAGATTGGTGATTTCTGTACCCATAAAAAAGATTCTTCAATAACTCCCCATCGCGGTCGTCTTTTGGTGAAGTGGATTCAATTCCGTCGTCTGAGCGCACGGTCGCGTTTTCTACAAATGCGGGATCTCGTTTATGTAGATTAGCAAGCGCTAGGGAATAAGCCCGAAGAATCAGAACGTTGGCCTTGTAATCCCGTATCAAAAGGTTTCGATATCCTGGCCAGTGCTGAATCGCATTCAATTCAAGACGCACATTATCATCCTTGTTAAAATTGAATGAGCTACTCCCGAATCGTTTTGCTAGGAGTTCAGCCACGGAAGCTCGTAAAAGCGCCTCTTGATTTGCATCACCGTCGGATTTCTTCTGGATGTCCACACCGAGATTGGCTAGTAGTTGTTCAGCACTCGCAGGAGATAGAGTCGACTCGTTACCGGTCTCGAGAAGTCGATCAAGATCGGCCCTAAATTGTGCATCGATGTCCTTCCTTTGCTGATACCGGTGCGCGAAGTATGCGACAAGGCCACCACCGATTAATCCGATCGCCGCCGCTCCGGCGATGACTGTCCCTAACCACTTTCTGCTGCGCTTTGAATTCAAAACTCTGTTTACTGACTGGTAACGTACCGGACTCACGTAGCACTTAGGCTCCGCCTGTTGGCGTGTAGTTGACCCGGACTGGAAAAATTCGTGTTTCCCAACTTATAAATCGCAAGATTAGCCGATCCCTTGGGAACCGCGAGATTCTCGTTTACGCAATAAGCAATAAATTCAATGGTGCCTTCGCTGCTCGGGGGAATCACGTAGACTCCATCTCGCTTCTCATCAGAAGCGGCCACTGTTTGCGGAATACTCGTGTGCGCTATTTGTTCATTCTGGTCGCTCACAATGCTATTCTTACCGTCTTCCATCTCCACAAGCTGCCCTTTATCAATCCTGGACTTCAAGAAGTCTCTGGTAAGATTAATCACATGGATTGTAACCAAATATCTTTTTTCTGCAGCCTTTGCGATTGCGATGTCTTTGATAGCAGCCTCTCCTCTGAGTACTTGGTTTACTAGCGCATCATCGTTGGAGATTCGTTCAAAACCTAGCTTTGTCGGCAAGTCGAACTTCTGGTCCCCATTCCACTGCCAGTTAGTAGTTGCTACAGCGACGGCCCCGCCAATATGACGTTTCTCTAGCCCTTGACTCAGTATCCGATGAATATCTTCCGAGAGGTTCGCGTACGCGTTCAATGCCGTTCTTAGTTCTATCGGTTTACGCTCAATTGCCTTGACCAAGTCGTCGGCCGAGGCTTGTTTCTGAGTAACTACATTCGCATTGGGCTGAGGGGCTGACAAGGATCGATTCCGTCGAAGAACAGCGAACCCGACCAAGCCAAGTAACGTCAGTATCGCGATCGCACCTGCAAAGTACCATCCCAGCCGTTGCCTTGAACCCACGATTGGCGAGGCAAATATGGGCTGCTCTGGGTGACGCTTCCCAGATACTTGACTAATAGGTTTTTCTGTCGGAAGGCTGGGGCCTGATGGCAACCTGATATTAGTGGAGGCGGACTGCCGGTAGCGATCGCCACTGCGACCTGCAGTACTCATACCAGGTGGGTCGATCCGTGAAGGTGCTTTCCCAAATGTCTTTGCAATAAGCCAACTAGCGATTTCGACTATGCCGATACCTGCGATAAAGCAAAAACCAGCCAGTGCGGCAAAAATGAACCGGCTGATCGTTGAAGGCAGACGAACAAGGATCTGTGGATAGACGACGAAGAAGCCGATGCCGATCGAAATTCCTCCTGAAATTACCCACAATGAAATCCGTTTGGAGCCATACGCTTTCATTTCTATTCACAACTGCGCGTATCAACCGAGCCTGCACGATAACACATCGGCCGCCTTTTCGTTCTTATAAATGCGAGGCAGAGCGACAGACTAATCCAACGAATCAACCACCGAGGCAAGCGCTGACCTTGCTTCCGTTAGGGGGACCCTCTGTTCGGGCGCGAAACAGAGTTGGTACAACTTCAGGCTGGAACAGAAGCGGATGCGAAACTCACGCAGGCTCTTGAGGACCAGCCGGCTTACACGGCGTAGACAATATGCGCGACAGCCATTTTAGTCATCACACTTATGCCTTTGGGTTGGTAAATTGGGAAACTGCGGGATCGGGTCCTTCAAAATCAAAAACTAGATAGTTGTCATCGTGAGACGTTTCCTCAACCTGTACGCTAGCAATTCGCATCTTCTTACGAGCCATATAACCAAAGGGATTTTGAATGGCGCCAAGCTTTGAACTCTGAGGCGTGAACCCCAGGCTTTCAAATAACTCGTCCTGACTCACGAGTCCAGCGAGCAATCCCAACACAGCACTCTCAGATATCTTGATTCTCTTGTCGCTCACTTCCCATCCTCCTCCGAGCGGTCTCAGTTTTTTCGGATCGAACCTAAGTTTGATTGTTTCACGCGCGCCATAGGGAGTATTAAGCGGCTCAGGAAAACACTCGTCGACTCGTTCCAGTGCCTTCCTAATGTCATTGGGTAAATCTGCACAAAAGGGATTCGTAATAAGTGTAGCCTGAACTCTGCGGAACGGTGGCTTACGCCGCGGAAGCCGCCCTTCATCAATGCCGACGCTGGAGAGCAGCAAGACGAAGGCAATCGACTGATGCTGCCGCTGGCGCAAGAAATCCTTAACCGCGTCCGCAGCATTGAAATCAAACTCGAAGGCTCCATGAGGCGGACTATTCATCATATGGCTACCGCTATCGCAAAGGACTATCCCTTTGGCGCCTCCATATTTAGCCTTTTTCAGCTGGTCGGCCTTGCTCTTCAGTTGGTTGAACACAGGATTCTTGTTCTTCAACGAAGCTCGATTCGGTAGCGTCACATCATCGGTAAAGAAGCCAACACCATTGGGCTCATATATGAGGGCGATTACTGTATCCTCAATCGTCACTAAATAGGCCTTTCGTATTCCAGGTTCCTTCCCGACACTTTCCAGGAACGAATGAAAATCAGCATTAAAGACTTTGGAGTCAAAATCGCTTTTCAAAGGTATTGATAAACGAGGTGTGCTCCCTGGCCCGACTGGTTTTCGTGGCCCTAGCGTTACGGTCCAACGATGCTGCATCATTCCAGCCGCCTCCAATCTTTTCTCGAACTCAGAGTATAGCTTCCGAACTGCTTCTCTCTTGCGTTCATATCCTTCGTCGCTTACGCACGCTATATCTGCCAAGAAGGTCTGGCTGTCTTTGCATGTAAACAGTAAATCTATCTTTGACGGCCCGTCTAGCGGTGGCTCATGCAGAACGTCGCCTAGCTTACTGAACGCATTCAGTACTGCAACTTCCCATTCAGCCTCAAGACTTTGCAGCCGTCGACCGTTTAATCGACCTAACACCTGAGTGAACTGGTTCTTCGTGGTAAACGCAGCGTTTTCGTTCAGCATTCGCTGGATCGCTCTTCTAGAGAACATTGGGAATCCGATTTGAAGATTAACTCTCTATGTCAAAAGTCGAAGTCTTCCACCACTGTCGTGCAGCGACACCCGAGATCACTGCTACATTTCTCCATCGGAAGCTTCGGCACCGCTCGCAACGAATAAATCTTATCGTTCATCTTCTCGCAATTCTGGCACGTCATGCTATCGCCAACCGCGAAAAGCTTTACAGTTTTCACGCCGCTTTCGCGATACTGCCGTAGCGAGCGGAGATGCCAAGCGTGGAACACAAACATCCGGCTTGCAGTATCAGGATCAAGATTCGTTCTCGTTTCAAAATTCTGCGGTGTCCAAGGTCGTACGTCATTCGTACCCCATAAATGCATCATCGCTGCAAGTGCCCGTAATTGGCCAAGAAGGTCTGGTGGCAAACTTCTAAGGATTGGTGGGGTCTTGTTGAATATATCTTTAAGTACCAGCACATCCGAATCTTCGCCATCATCCGAGTTGACTCCAAGTACTCGTGCGAACACTTGCGTTCTTTCAAATTCGAGGACCGTCTGCATAGCTGCAGTTAGATTGCCGCTCCTAAGAAATGCAAGGGTTTTCTGTTCGGTGAAGGTTCTCCTTGTCCGTTCGCGCCCTAGATACTGTTCCGCGAGTTCTAGTCCCAACGCCGTGCACTTGTAGAGGTCTAGCCCTTCCGTCTCGACCTTCATGCGTTGAGCATCGTTATTGATAAGACGATTAACCAATTCGTCTTTACGTCCGGACACCTTCAGGCCGCGCTCTTTCAAAAACGCCTTTAGCTCGGTAGCTTTGAACTTATGATCGACTAGTGCTTTTAGATCTGCAGGTTCCAACACGCGATCGTGGACGAATCGTTGGATTGCTGTTTCTGGCTGTTCACTTAATACCGAAATCCATTGTGCAGACTGAGAGTAATTGGCAGGGTCATCTCCACACCGAAACCGGCTCAGTAAGAGTAAGTGGGCTGCTGAGTTTCTCCAGTCTCTGTCACTTGTACCCAAACCAGAGAACCAGTTGGCTAACTTGGACATTTTACCTCCGCCAATTAGCCGAGCGAAACACCATTCGGTCTGCTAGCTATGAGGTGATCTTTGCCCATTTTGCCACGTCAACCTAATCGTAGCCCAATTCAGCGATAACCAATAACCGCTGATCGGAACAAGATGATTTCTACCCCAGATAACCGCCACTGTATTATTGGCTGGCAGATGAGTTGAGTCGGCGATGGCGCACGTGTGAGTGGAGATATAAACTGCAATTATAGACACACACTTTCCCAATTCTTAGTTAACGAGTAACATTACTGCTGATTTCCTCGAAGCTTTCCGTTGGGTTTATTCGGCCGTCCACAGGAGCGTATTTATGCCAGCCCCTACGCTAATACAATGTCCGCATTGCGGCAAAGACAACATCGGCATAAACGTTATTTGCAGCGAAGATTGTTCTCGACCTCTAATAAGAATCCGCTGGTGGTACTTGGCGATTTTCTCCCTGACGATATTTGTAGTTGGCTATGTGATAGCTCATACAAACGCAGACTATATTGCTCCTGCCTATGCATTAGTACTTTTGTCCTTATACGTGGGAATCATCTTTCGCGGAAACAGGCTATCCCTGCACAGTGCGTTTTTCCTAATGCTGCTTGCCTTTCCTGCTGTCTTCACGCTGTTTCAGTTATCAAATCGCAACTGGTTCATTCTGGATCTCGTGTCAGTCTCTGCGGGAGGTTTCCTATTAGTAGGTTTTATCTTCGCTTGGCTCAATGTCTGCGCACTCAAAAGTGTGAGCTGGTTAAAAGGATTTCCTGTAATCACATTCGTACTGTTCTTGACATCGGTCGCGATTGAGACTGCGAATGAGTCTGTTGAATTTCTTAACCCAAGGCTGAGTTCGGTTATCACCTCGCAAATTCGGCTAAGGACCATCTTGCTGATTCTTACCATTGCACAAATTTCCCTAGTAGCGTTGTATAACTCCGCAAAGAATAAGATCGCAAAGCCCAAGGATCCATTCCTTCCTGTGACGAACGTTATACCGTGGCGGAAACCTTCGTCATCACAACCAGTCATCAGAGCAATCCTTCACATCGTCGGCAGTGCGGTGAACTTTTTCTTACTCTTGTATAAGCATTCAACCCAACTGCTGAAGACTATTCTTAACACGGTCAAGCGATGGTTGGAGTACTTCGCGAAGTTCCTCGTCAACTTTGTGTCTGAGATGCTGGTCTTGCTAAGGACGTTCATTACGGTTCTACTTTCGTCTCTAGTCAAGTTTGGGCGAAGAGTTGCGGCGCCACTCGTATTTAGTTATGGGATCGCGTTAATCACTCTGACGGTCGTAGAGGACATCCGCCAAAATATTCTTATTCAGGATACGACTGTTTACGCCTTCTTACAGCATCTTACTTGGCCGCTGCTGCACTGTGTATTACTGTTTCTGGCAACAATTGTTTTTGTATGGGCAGTAGGTAGCCATAAGTTCGCGGAAACAATAAACAGCGTGGGAGTATCTAATGTGTATGTTGTTTTCACACTGGTAATTACTACCTTGATTGGCTCTGGTTTCCTTTGGGTCTTAGCCCAGTTCCTGGAATCGTCACCTTTTAAGAGCTTCGGTTACTTCACAGCAATCGGTTCCGTCGGGATCGCTATAATTCTCGTCGGACTTTTTATTTGGCAGAACGTGATGCGACGGGGGACAACCACAGTTCCCTGACTTTCGGGAAGATGCAGAAACAAATCAGATTTCTGGCTTTAATTGTCGCCGCAGTGCAAGGCACGGTTGGCGGAGCCTATTTGATGGAAACTCGGTTCAATGTAACAGCTTCGGTTGGAAAGTTGTTCGGCGAAGTTGGACAATGGCTACCGTCACCAGCGGAATCGCCGGCACAGACGCCTCCCAGCACGGACCAAAACCAGTCCGACGGAGTGCCACAGCCGTCCCCTCTCTCATCGCCTTCTAAATCTCCACTGCAAGCTCAGAATCAAAGTGAGACTTCACCTAAACCCTCGCCGACTCCTGAACCTAAACCAACGGCCACGGCAATATCGGTTGTTGGCACTTGGAGAGGCAGATTCGCTGACGTTGGTGCGACGTTAACCATAGACACTCAAACGGGAAATTCCTTTTCGGGGCGACTAGACTCGAACGGGTGCATAATTGCGATTAACGGAAGCGTTAACCAGGCGTTACACACGTTGGATTGGAATGACATTGACCGATCTTCGAGTGGTTCACAGTACTGTGGTTGGACGTTCACGCGAAACCATGGCTACATACAGGCTAATGGTCGTTCAATGTCAGGAACCGGCCAGGGTTATAGGAAATTTAGCTGGGCCTTTAGTAGATAGAAATCCAGGGTCCTTCAATAGGGTCTCTTTTCAACCGCCCCCTTACCTCGTTAGCGCATATGACCCTTGTCGGTAAGCCTGTTCCCCGCAAAGAAGGTCGTAAGAAAGTTACCAACGCGGGGTGCTGCTGAATTCGCCGAAACGAAGGCCTATACTATCTAATCTTTCACAACTCAAAGCAATGTTTCTTCCGCAATTCTTGCGCACTATTATTCCGTTGGGCGTAGTCAATATTTGAGCAAAACTCGCTTAGTCACTATCCTTCCATTCTCTGCGCAATTGAGTCGAGTTAATGGCTTCCTCAATCGCAACGGCGAATGCGTACATTAAATCGATACTCCTCAAGACCGTATCCTTCTCCACGATGATTTCGTCAAGCGTCTCAGTTTGATCTGTGATTGTGATAGGGTTCGATTTCTTGCGCGAGGATGCGCGGTGATGGACGATCTTTTTGCGCAGTTGTTGTAAATTGCTCCAGTTCGTAAAATGCGTTTCTCGATTCTTGATGTTAACGCCAAAATATCGTTCAAGAATTCCAATCATTGTCTTTAGCGTTTGCTGGCGACCTAGTTTTTGAATGTGGTCTTTTGCAATTTCAGCAAACAAATAGAACGGATTGTCTTCGTTCACCTCGGCTTGTTCGAGCTTAATCTCATTCAATATGTCTTCATCTTCACTTGTCGGCGTGGGTTGCTGCAGCATCTCCTGGTTTACGATTCTTATTTTTCTGTCCAGTAGTTCGAAGACAACGTCAGTCGCGTATGCTTCCATGATCGCCACGAGATAGACAATCCCAAGTCGAGCGGCAACGGAGCTTCCTCTTGACCACATTTCGTGAATTTCGTGCGCGGGATTTGCAGGGTTTTTGAGTTCCTCTTCGCGCTCGGGACCAAGGATGAATAGGTTGGCGTACCCTCGCAGTTCCCCTTGGCTTCTGAACATGGATTGAAATGCATAGCTTGCGTTGGTCGGTAATATCCACATCGTCTTAAATTCGCATTGAGTTGGAAGGGAGTGACTTGTTAGCTCGATGAGCGCCCTAAACGCGTCACGCTATGGAACAAATCGTTCAGCCCAACCCGATTTGCGGCCACGTTTGATGTCCTTGATCCATTTGTTCCAGCCCGGCCCCCATGTCCTCGTCAAGCTTCCGGGCTTCTGCGAAGTCTTGTTGCGCTTCCTGATCTTCACCAAGACGGAGCTTTGCGGCGCCCCTGGACGCATATGCGGAGGCCAGAGTGGGGTTGATCTCTAGTGCCTTGTCGCAGTCAATAATTGCCTTTTTTAGGTCACCCTGATCGTACCGCGCCATGCCACGAACGGCATACGCGCGGGCGTTTTGAGGTTCAAGCGCGATCGCTTTGTCGCAATCGGCTATAGCGCTATTTAGATCTCTCTTGGAACTCCGGGCAAGGCTTCGATTGATATAAGCATCAGCATAATCAGGCGCGATCTGAATTGCTCTGTTGTAATCCGCAATCGCAGCATCATGCTCACGCTTCGAATTCAACGCAAGACCACGGTGCAAATAAGAAGATGCATGGTTTGCCTGATTCGGATCGATCTCGATTGATTTGCTAAAATCTGCTATCGCACCATCGAAATCGCGCCTGGCGTACTTGCTTTGTCCTCGAAAGAAATACCCGAGTTGAGGGACGCTCTCAACCAAGTGATCAACATCAAGCTTTTTGGTCAAGGCTCTAAAGCGACCGGGCCCTTCGTCTGATTCTTCGACCACGTTAGTGGTGTCAGAACCACAGTTCGGACAGTACTCATCGGCCTCTTTGATAATGTCCCGACATTTCGAGCAAAACCAGCGGTATTCATCGTCGTCCTCGTCAACCGACATGTCAGGTTCTTCAATTTTCGCAGGCGGAAAAACAAAAGACATGAGCTCAGGTTGTGGTGCATGCAGAGTTCGAATCTCGGGCATTGCAGCTTCAGATCGGGCCTCCGGTGGCGGCGCCTTTACCGTTGGAACCAACAGAGCTTGTGATATCTGAGCCTTATCAACGCGCTCTCTTTGGTTTTCTGTCTTACGCTGGCCTTGTTCGGCCGCTGACAGTAGCGCGCTGCGCATTGCTGCGGCGCTCGAGAATCGGTTCTTTCGGCTAACCGCCATCGCCGCGTAAATCACCGTACCCACACTCTGAGAAATGGCAGGGTTGATTGTTTCGACCGATTGGAGCGGGTCGCGCTGCTCATCTTCGATTAGTTGAAAACGAGTAGGGGCATCAATCGGGGCAGCCCCGGCGAGTAAGTGATATAGCGTCGCGCCAAGCGAATAGATATCGCTGCGAGCATCAGTGCCAAGGCCAAGAACTTGTTCGAGTGAAGCATAAACTGGTGTGAAAGCGCGGACGCTTCGGCTCGTAGCCAAAGATGACATTGCGCCCAGCGAACCCTTCGCTATCCCAAAATCCAGCAAGAAGAGTTCGCCCGTTGTCGTTAGTTTCAGATTCGCCGGCTTAATATCACGGTGTACGATCGGCGGTTCTTGGGCGTGCAGATATTCCAAAACACGCAGGGTGTTAAGAGCCCAGTCTATTACTTGGGATTCTGGAAACGGACCGTTGTCGCGAGCCAACAGTTCAGCAAGATCCGAACCTGATATGAACTCCATCACGAGAAAGTCACTGTCGCTCTCGCTGAAGTAGTCGATCACTTTCGGCAACGCAGCGTGACGCAAGTTTGCAAGCAATGCAGCTTCCCGTTCGAAGGCTCTTCGCGCGTCAGCATTGTGCGCAGCATACATTTGTTTGAGTGCAACTCTGCATTTCAGTCTTTGATCTAAGGCTTCATACACGTTGCCCATGCCACCACGTCCGAGTTCACGCAGCAAGCGGTAGCGGTTCTGCAGGATTGTGTCCGGGAGGAGCATTTTCGTGGGCGCATAATATCACTCTGACCACGCCGATAACGAGAGTCTCTCCTAACGTGGCGCGCAGTGAGCGAAACGAAAACAACCCAGCCCGTCCTAACACGTCCTGAAAAATAGGCGGCGGACAATCCAGAGCAGTAATAAAATAGGCTCTAACGGCGCGAACCGCTAGAGCCCTTTAGAAAACCTAACACGATCGCTCACATCAGACCTTCAGCAAACCCATTGTGAGCCGATCGCAGAACGAAAGGCAAGAACAATGGAAGAACGAGAACTAAAAGCGCTCGAAATCGCGGCCAAATCGAAACTCACTCGCAGAGACAAAACCTGGCTAGTTCCTTCTCAGTGAGTCCGCGGCGTCCAATACACTGTCAAGCTTGATCCTCAGGAACCTGAATGCAGTTGTCCCGACTTCGAATGTCGAAAGCAGCGCTGCAAACACATCTTCGCCGTCGAATACACAGTTGAGCGTGAGCAAACAGCCGACCGCGCAACTGTCTTTACCGAGTCTTTCAAAGTAACTCGCAAAACCTAAGTTGGGAGGCGGGACTCGCGTCCTTTCCGACATTCATTTTGGATGTGTGCCATAGCCGAGTCTCCTATGTCAACAAAGTGGGAACATTGAGTACGAACGAAGTCGTATGTTTCGGCTTTCTTCTGGCGAAGTCCGCTAAGGCCAGAAGGAGGAAGTCCGACCAAGGATTTCTTGTGCGCACAGCTGGAATTATTGTGAGACGCGGAAATATTCCTGCAAAGCCTGTCGGCAGGGTAATATCGTCAGCGAGCTAAATAGTTGCTTCGGGCTGAACCTGTTCTGCTTGTCTCCCGGTTTTCGTCGCCCTGTGGCTATGCTTTAGGGCAGGTCATCCAGCCATCTCATGTTCATTTCCACCGCTTTCGCAAAACGCTCCCCCTTTTTCCAGTCCGTACCCAGACCGGCGGTGTTACATAGCGATTGAGCGTGCCTGTCTCTGACCTGAGCCGAGTCCTTCTTTGGATTGGCGGTGAAACGCTTTGACGCCTCTTCAAACTTGCTCTTGGCTTCCGCCTTCCAGCCGGTCTGCCGGTGTTTGGCTATGACCACCCCCAGATTGTTGCAGGTCATGGCGACGCCGAAGTGATGCTCGATCGTCTCCTGAAGCTCCTGAGCCTCCTGCATCAGATTTCTCGCGAGCGCGTATTCGCCTTGGTCGAAGGCGAACACGCCAAGCTCGAATTTGACCGCGCAGCGCACGACCGTCCGCCAGTGCTTCTCCTCCCGCCCAAGCTTGACTTCGATCCCGGCATAATGTTCCTGCGCCGCTTCCTTATCCCTATGTTGAATTTCGATGATACGCGGTTGCGGGCGACCCTCACTCGTGATCTGCTGTTCCGCATATTCCTCGGCCAGCTTGATGGCTTCGACCCACGACTTGAAAGCGTCGCGCATAAACTCGTCGGTCGCGTCATACATCTTCACCGCCGAGTCCCAGTCGTGTGCGCAGGCGGCGGTTTGAATCGCTCTGAGGACGTTGCTCTTTTCTTTGTCGCGGAGGCCGGGATAGTTGAAGTAGTCCGTGAAACGCTGCCAGATATCGGGGGCGTAGGGACTCGTGGGCAGGCGCGCGGCCGCCATGTCGAGCGTCAAGCTGTGGAGGGCGAAGCGTTCGTTTTTGTTGTCGCCCGCGACGAGCTTCAAACGGTGTAGGATTTCCAGCGCGTTGGTGAGACGCACCTCATCGGCCGGAAATCCGGCTACGGCGGCCAACGCTTCGCGCGAAGCGCCGGGCACGAATAGCGAAAGCGCGAGCAGCGCGACGCGCCCGTCCTCGCCCAGTTGCGGCAGGTTGAAGAAATGGTCGAAGATGCGTTCTGCGGCGTCGCCCCTTCCCTGTTTCATTTCGCGGAGCAGCTTCTCGGGCGGGACACCCAAAATATTAATCTGCGACTCCAGCCATTCTATGAGGATGGGTCTGAGTCTAGCCGCCTCGGAGATGCGGCGGCTGATGTCTTCATCAAACTTGTCCAGCACGGAGCTGTTACTAAAAAGCCGCCTGATCAACTCCTGCGCTTCGTCGGGCGACATCGAGGGGACAGTGATGTTGGTCGTTCGATCAACCCGCTCGTGTGAAGTGAAGAGGGCGACGCACTGCGCCTCTTCCAGCCACTCCATGATGCACTTGCGCGCCTCGGGCATGACGCGCTCGTAAGTGTCGATCAAGATCAGGGTCGGCGATTGCGCCACCAGCGCGTGCGCCTCGGCATCTTCCGTCTGTTGCCGGGTCCCGTGCGCTTCACTCCCTCTCAGTTGTTTAAAGATGTGTTTGAGCAGCGACTCGCGCGTGTAGTCCACTTTCTTCGCGGCGTCACTGAAAACCACCCGCCCGTCATACTCCTCCTTCCACTGGCGCGCGATCTCTTTGCCCAGCGTGGTCTTGCCCACGCCACCCCTGCCCCAAAGCGTGACCCAACTGTTATTGCGTGGATTCAGCTTCTCCGTCACATAGTCAACGATGTCAACGCTCTGGCCGTCAACCGCCCTCGCGCGCGAAACAAATCCGACGACGGGCGGGCGCAGGATGGGAGGTTCGGGCGGGGTGACGGTTTTGTCAGGTGCTTCTCGTAGCTGACGGGGCGAGGCCGGTCTGCCGATTACCTCGCGAACTCGCGCAAAGCCGCGCAGTGCTATCCGCCTGAGAAATTTCCCGAGTCTCGTGAAGATTGCCAGAACTATGGCGCTGAGCACCGCACCGACGATGGTGATGATGAGCGCTTCACGGGTAGCTGGTGTAAGGCTGTTCCAGAATTGAACGATACGTCCCATAACGATTTTCCGCCGCCTTGTCTTGGAATCGGTGAGAAATGGGTAGGCAGCATATCATGACGCACGGGTATCTGAGCACACAGAGTTGAACGCGCGCTTTTAATCTTCCTCTATGGGCGTGCCGGACTCTTTCCAAGCGCTATTCGCGGTCGGCTGCATGCTGTTGTTAGAGAGCATTAAGTAGAACTCCCATCCACATCCTCCCAGATGTTGAAGAGTTTTGGGGTGAGGGATGTCCCACCATGCTCATCGCTGTTGCTGGGTTACGGCAACCCCCGGCAGTCAACTCAAGAACGCGGCCAAGTTTCAACCCTGACTTTACCCCAGCCGCCACCCGACAAAGAATCCGCGCCATCAGCTTCAGCTGGGAGGGCCGGGGACTCACAGAGATAGCAGTTGATAGTTATTCTTTCTGGAAGAAAAGCCCCTCCCGGGCAGTACCTGGCCGTTACACAATTTTGCCGGATACATTAACCAAGACGGCGCGGGCATCGTCGAAACCGTATCGGTTCAGCAAATCGAGGATGCAGCCCGACGTGAGAACGAAATCGAAGCCGCCAAGCAAGCGGCTGCTGCTGAAACCGCCTTGCTCGAAGAACGCTCTCGTCTCCCGCGGTTTGCCGATCAGCTAACAACGTGATTATTCAGTCTTCTCTGCTTTGCTAACGATGGCGAGAACATCGCTCATCGTACCGTCGTGCCGGCGGGACAATCAACCCGGCCCATTGCGAAATCGCTCCCATAAGTGTAAGCCAAGCCAAGGCCTTCACTGCCCCACACCATTACGCCGGATCCAGTTGGCGGCGTTGGGGGCATGAGGGCTCTGCGCAGGATAATTCGCGCTCGCTGAACGAAGTCCGTCGGCGCCATTACCAGCAACCGTCGATCAGCGGCCGATAATTCGTTCGCCTTAAATATCTGTGCAAGTGACTTGAATTATTGTGTAACTCGAGAATTCTGCTGCAAAGCCATCCGAACACTCGCCGACTTCCCCCACCTAAACACTCCAAAAACAGCCCGCAATTTTATTTTCAGCCAGCAAACAGATTTACACCACTACCAAATGGAGAGCCTCCTTGAACACCTCCGATCAATCATCGAAACCCGCTTCAGGAAGGAAATTGGTTGAGGTGTCGATGGCCAACAATAGCTACCCTGGCGTTTGGGTTAGGCTCCCTCGTACCAGCTGCGCAACCCGTAACTGTCGCTGCCGACTCGGAAGAAGGCTCGAGTATTTCGTCGTAGAGATCGCCGTAAAAGCTCAATTTGATCTTGCTTCTTCTTTTCAGATGTCTCTTGGGCGAATCGAAAGCCACCTGCCTGCAGAGCTTCACGAATCTCGATAACTGTACAGGGTCTGCCTTGTTGGTTTAAGTAAAGCTTAACGGCAGTTGCTAATTTCTTATTTTTATAGGCGAGCTTACTCCCATAGGGATGCAATCCGATTGCGTTACCAGTCAATTCTTCAAGTGAGGGTAGTGGCTCGCCAAGCTCGGCATACAGTCCCGCCATTGTGGCCTTTGTGGTCTCGACGGCTGCCAGCTTTGCAACGAGCCGCCCTCGCAACGCCTCGATGGCCGATCTTATCTTGTCTTTAGCTTCGTCAGTAGGATCCATCTTCGTGAGTTCAGTATGGGGGCGCGCGCGAAGGTCACGGCAGCTTACCATGCGCAGCAAATTGCTGCATAGATGAACCGTGACCGCAGCAACTTGTTGGCGATCATAGCGCGCGGCGCAGCAGAATGTTGCACACTGCCACTCTCATCTATCTCAAGCTACATAGCATCAATGAGATAAGTCTCCACGCATTGCTGCGCGCCTGCGCGCCTCGTTGCTGCGCAGAAGGGCCAGCTAGATGTGTACGCGCAGCAGCTCGCTGCAGGAGTTCTCGGAGGGGTGTTGGCTACTCGCGAAAGGGTGAGTCGGGGGGTGAATCTGAGACGCGAAGGGGTGATATTGTGTTGACAGATGTGCGTCGCGAGGATATAGTTCTTCACCCCTGAGGAGGCGCGGAATACTATGGCAGAGTGGCTAACCATAAATCTCAAGAAACTCAAAGAGATCACGTTGGAGAGGTTGGAGATTGGTCGACAGGAGGCTGATCTCAAAAAGCGAAGGGAAGACCTCGACAGGATCGAGTCCGGCCTAAAGGCCCTTCTCGACATTGCGATCGACACGAGTGGGGATGCGCGCGCGCGAGCTCAGTTTGACAAGATAAGTCGAATGGGTAGCAACGGCGTTGATGGTCACCCGAGAGTGAACAAGACACACATGATGCTGGATATTCTTAGGAGCGACGGGCAGAACGGACTAACGACAGCAAGTATTCAAGAAGGGTTGTCCTCGCGAGGTATTGAGGTTGATCGGAATTATGTTCATACCGTGCTTGGTAAGTTACGAAATCAGCGAGGGTTGGTAAAGAAAGAAAAGGAATTGTACTTCTTGACTGACCAGGGAAGAGCAATGGAACTTAAGATTGGCTCCCTAAAATAAAGAAAGCTCCGGTCATCGACCGGAGCCCCTTAGTTCGATAGGCCGATTCGTGAATAGTCGCGAAACTCCGCACGAAAGGCCCGATAAACTATGCGAAGTCTATCCTCAAAACCTGCATTCGTCAATAACCGATCGCCCTAACGGAGCGATTCGATTAATGCCTTCATAAAAATGGTGTGCCGGCAGTGTTAGATGCCGGTGCTAAGAAAGCAAGGGCCTCATCCGGTGCATTCCCTTGAGACCCTGCTTCAACCCTAAGCCGGGAAATGCAAACCAAATTCCAAACAGACGGCCCTGCCTTCTGTCCAAAAACTTGCCGCAATGCTTTAGCGGCCGGCGGGCGACCCGCCATTCGATTGTTCGCCGATCTACTACCTATTTTTGGAGGTGTAACTCATGGCGAAAAGAAATAGATCAATTACTAAAAAAGTCAAAACAAAACGCAGGAAAGAAGGACGCGGCACCGGCACGGGCAAAGACTACAAACCTGAACTGACTATTCAGGACGTCTCATCAATCGGTCTTGCAACTCGCATCTTGGGCTGGACGACCGGTCGCATACACCATCTTATGAGTAAGCTGGAATTAAAGGTTTTCTACGGATTCGATTGGCCGAAAACGGTTGTCGATATTCGCGAACAATTCCCACTTGATATCGAAGAGTCCAAGGCGATCGCAGCCGAACTCGGAATCGCGCACCCGCGTGACCGTAAGACCAGAGAATTAGTCCCGATGACAACAGATTTTCTGATCACAATCCAAAACGGAATACATGAAGTCCTGCATGCCTACACGGTTAAGTACGCCAAAGATCTGTCCAGACGACGAGTGATGGAGAAATTCGAAATTGAACGCGTCTATTGGAGTCGCAGAAACATCGCATGGTCCATTATTACCGAGTTGGATATCGACCACACCTTGATTGCCAATGTCGAGTGGGTTCACTTTTACCGACAACTAAAGAGTCTCGCACCTCTGACCGAGGCGACGGTTCGACAAATTGAAACTTTGCTCGTCCCGAGGCTGCACTTACAGCAAACACCGCTTCGAAAGCTGACGGACGAAAGCGATCATGAGCTTTCACTCACCCCTGGCAGAAGTCTATCGGTGGTAAGGCATTTAATCGCCAATCGGCGAGTCGAAGTGAACATGAAAGTGCGTATTGAACCAGAAAAAGTTCTATGTCTTGCGAGCAGGTCGTAGCGAAGGGACGCAACCATGTCCATGAACATACTACGAAATATGCGTGCAAAGTGGATTCTGATCATAGGAATTACGTTCATGCAGATACTACCGAACCTGCTGCTCGAGTGGCGGCCAGCAATTGGTGAAGATAAACCAGCATTCCCGCTGGTTGAACGAGTGCTCACCTTCGACCTTGATACAGGTGAAGTAATCCTCATAAACATCTTCGATGAGAAAGCCTTCCCAATTTTACGGTCGTACAGAGATATTGAGCAGTCCTACAAAGATAGCCACGTCGCGATCTTAGAGAAAGATCCGTTCGCTAATTTGATGGTCCGAGAAGAAGAACTTACGGACGTTCAGCGAAAACACCGGGACGCAGCTTGGGAAGCCATGGCACCGCTCCTGGAAAAAGAGGACGCGGATTACTTGCTCTTCGCTTCGACCCGTGGGCCCCTGATTGCAGCGCACATCCGAAACAGTGCTCGATCAAATGCGAATGGTTCGATCTCAAAACTCAGTACGCGCACGGTGTACAAACTTCAACGCCGCTGGTGGCAAAGAGGGAGAAGAAAAAATGCATTCCTCCCAGAATTTCGCAAGTGCGGAGCACCTGGCAAGCCGCGGCGCGCACTAACAACTGATATCGACGAAGACCATCCAAAAGTCGGGCGGCGAAGCGCTCTCGCGATCTCCTCAGGTAAAGCGCAAACCGGTTGCGGCATAAGAATGACGGAAGAGACCTATCGTAAATTCGAACTCGGTGCAAATAGGTTCTATAAGAACCGTGAGGAAAGAACTTTGCGTCGAGCTTTTGAGCTGACCGTAGAGAAGTACTTCGCCGTCACTTATAAGATCGTAGATGGTGAACCAAAACCCGTTTTGCCCGACTCCGACAAGCTCCCTACTTTCGATCAATTCACCTATTGGTATGACAACGTCAGGAACCCCGAAAAGGACCAACGTAAGCGAATAGGGGATATCGAATTTGAACTTAAGAGTCGCCAAATGCTTGGCGATCCTCGGAGAATGGGCTTCGCTCCTGGTTCGCTTTGTCAAATCGATGCGACCATTTTGAATCTTTATTTGGTAAGTGCGCTCGACCGGACACACATAGTTGGCCGCGCTGTTACTTATAACGCGATAGACGTCTTTAGCAGCGCAGTACACGGCTTCGCCTTGTTGATGGAAGGACCTAGTTGGGTGGGGGCAATGCTTGCTCTCGACAATGTGGTCAGAGACAAGGTTCAGTTCTGCGGCGAATACGGAATCGAGATCACTGAGGATGAATGGCCATGCAAGGGAATGCCAAATGCAATTCTCGCCGACCGTGGCGAATTTGAAGGCTATAACGCCAATAGTCTTGTCAATGCGTTCGGAACGATTGTTCATAACACAGGTGTCAGACGCGCAGATTGGAAAGCCTATGTTGAGCGGAGCTTTGGTATCGCTGACGAACGAGTGATTAGGTACACGCCGGGATATGTCCCACCGAGAGGACGTAACCGTGGCGATCCGGATTACGCATTACAAGCAGTCTTGACACCGATGAGGCTCGAAAGTTGTACCTCTGTCACATCCTCGACTACAACATCAATCAACGTTTAAAGGACTATCGGAAGAATCAGTTCATGGTTGCGGATCATGTCCCTCGGTACCCGCTCGACTTGTGGAACTGGGGCATCCGCAGCAGAGGAGGGCTACTTACAAATCCAGCGCAGGACATCGTGAGGCTAAACCTGTTACCACGTCGACAGGCTTCAATAACAGCGCGCGGAATTCATTTCGCCGGGGATTTGTATTACGAGTGTGATCTGGCCCTGCGAGAGGAATGGTTCGTTAACGCCCGTCAGCGAGGACAGTCACGGATCGAAGTCGCATACGATCCACGTACGACACAACAGATATATCTCCCACTCGACGGCGGCACGAAATTAGAAGTCTGTCGTCGGACGTTAGCGTCAACAAACCTGCCGGCGCTCGATTACTACGACGCAATGGATTATTACGCGCTGGAACAAGCCGCATTCCAAGCCGACGAATCCCGTCATCTCACCTCCAGCGCCATCCTCCAATCAAAAAAAGAAGCAATCGTGGGTGAGGCGACTGAAAAAACAAAGGCGGCACTGGCTGGAGCAGGATATTTGAGCAAACGATCCCGCCGCGCCGGTATTCGGCAAAACCGAGCCGCTGAAAAGGAGCACGAGCGGCAAAACAATAAATGGTTATTGGGTGAATCGTCGGCCTCCGATAAAACTTCCGGTGCCACAGGGGAGTTAACGGAAAAGGCCGAACAGCCCGAATACGTCCCGGCGTCGAGCAAACTCGATCGGATCGACCAACTAATCGACGAAATGTGGAGCGATAATGGCCAGGAAAACTAATTACGAATCAGTGTTCTCATTCACGAGAGGCAGCATTGTTCAAGCTGCATACCGCGAGCCGGAGATCCCAGCATATGCTGGCAATCCGCTCCAGGAGGCCTTACCGCCGATCCTGAATACCGATCAAGTGATTATGAAACTCCAACATTTTCCGGATTATGACGAGTCGCAACGCAATGCAACCGAGGAACTGCGTTATCTCCTGATTCACGAATCAATGCGCTTCTTCGGGCCATCGAATATCCATCTCGATTTGTATCGCCGTTTTAATAACGTAATTCGAATCGGCTACGCCGCTCGCAATCCAATGGCCCTGGTCACATATGTCCCTTTACGTGGCGCCTACTCATTTGACCAGTACGCGGATCAACCGCAACTAGCTCCCCACGAATTCCTGTCGACCGCCCAAGGATTCAGCATTGCCGGCATTAGTGGCGCGGGCAAGTCTTTTTCAATTGACCGAGTCCTTAGATTATTTCCGCAGGTCATTCATCACGGCGAATTCCGCGGCAGACCGTTCACACATTCTCAAATCGTTTGGCTGAAAATTGACTGTCCCTTTGATGGGAACCCACGCGGTCTTTGCATTTCATTCTTGAAGGCACTTGATGCACTGCTGGGAACACGATACCGCTTCGAATACGTTAAGCCACGTCAAATACAAACGGAATTGCTTTCCGACATGACCACAGCCGCCGCGAACCACTACATCGGAGTCCTCGTCATTGATGAAATTCAACGACTCAGCGTAGCTAAGAGCGGCGGAGCAGAGATCCTTCTCAACTTCTTTATCCAACTCGTCAACGAAATTGGCATTCCCGTCGTACTCGTGGGGACCTATAAAGCATTGCAAATCCTAAGTCGACAATTTAGTCAAATGCGGCGGGGCACTGGACAAGGGGATCTGATCTGGGACCGAATGCAAAACGACGAGGAGTGGCAGAAATTCGTTAAGAAACTGTTCCGTGCGCAATACACGCGCAAGAACTTCTCGCCTGATGACCGCGCAGGTGAGTCGTCGGAAAACAATAATGACTCCTCAGGGAAGAAGAAGAAAACGTTAAGCGACGTACTCTACGATGAATCGCAGGGAATCACTGATCTGGCAGTAAAGCTGTATATGTTCGCACAAGAGCGAGCGATAGACAGCGGCAAAGAAATCGTCAATGAAAGTATCATTCGCTCAGTCGCAAAAGACAAATTCAAGACACTAAAACCGGTTCTGACAGCAATACGCGAGGGCAATGAGAGAGCACTAAACACATGGGACGATGTGTATCCAGCAGCCGTGAGGAAATACCTAGAACTCCATAGCAAACGTGGTCATGAAGTTGACGTCAAAGGCCATCTTGCCTCCGCCCCCGAGATTCAGGCCATCTTACGAAACAATAAGAGCAACGCGCTCACCGATCAGCAACAATCGGTGCCGACAACCGACACGCCAGAGATTCAGTCACCTCCCGAAGCCACGGCTTCCAAGAACGCTGAAGAAAAGCACAAGACGAAGAATGAAGGTGTGCTGCCCAATCTGATCGCCGACGTTGATAAGAACTCCGATACGGCGGCGTATGTGGCCCTGAAAGAAGCTGGCTATGTCGGCGTAACTAACACGGGAATCTGACTAGGGAATATTAACGTGATTGGTTTCTTTACTGATCCATTCTCTGACGAGCTTTTTTACAGCGCCTGCGCACGGTTCGCCGCCATGTCGAAATACCACAATGCGGCAGCGGTTGCCCGCGAACTCTTTGGCATGCAAACCGGAAGCGCTGTCGTCTCCTTTCCCAACCGTCTTGCCCATTTCATTTCCCTTCTGCCTCCGGGCCATACCTATACAGTTGACTGCCTAATTGACGACTATACGCCGCTTCGATTTTACTCACCGTTCGTTGACCCACACCGCGTCAAGGTCATCCGCAGCGACATGCGAGGAAATAGGGAAAACCGCATCTCCTCTCGTCTCGCAATCAATGCAGGCCGTCTTTCATCACCAGATGTTCTACGTTTTTGCCCTTCATGTGCCCGGTCGGATAGACAGCGTTATGGACAGACGTATTGGCATCGACTCCACCAACTGCCCGGTGTGCACGCTTGCGCCGAGCACAGGGTTTTCTTAGAGCCGAGTTCGGCTGGATACCGCAAGCGAGACAGCTTCGTCACTTTCATTTCTGCCGAAGATGTTATTGAAGATCGCCCCGCTCGGAAACTCAATCCAGACGACTCTGAACACCAGTTTCTGCTGCGCCTAGCCGTCGACGCAAAGTTCTTATTGGACTGGCGCGGAACACCTCCGACAGCTGCGGAACTACAATCGAGGTACCACAATCTCTTATTAAGGAAGGGACTCGCCTACTACAAAGGGAGATTTCGCCACTCCGAACTAATTAGGCAATTCTGCGACTTTTATCCGTCGAGTCTGTTGACTCTTCTTCAGAGTCAAATTGGTAATCAGAAACAGCCGTGGCCGTTGCGAATCATCCGCCAGAATCGCGTTGCTGAGATTCAACCGCCTGTTCGCCACCTGCTGCTGATGGCGTTCCTCGAAGTCACAGCCCAGCAATTCTTCACCGAATACAAAGAATATAAGCCGTTCGGAAATTCACCTTGGCCGTGCCTCAACCGTGCCTCTGACCACTTCAGAGAAAAGACTATTCGCCATTGCGACATAACAAACGGGCAAAAAAAGACACGCGGTCGGCCAGTTGGCCTTTTTGCTTGCGATTGTGGTTTTAGATATGTCCGGACCGGTCCCGATTGTACTCCGGAAGATCGGCTTCGATTCGACAAAGCAATTTCATATGGACCGGTATGGGAAGGATACTTTGAGCGAAGCTGGTATCATCCCTCCATCACTCTAACTAATCTGGCCGAGAAATTAGGGGTCATACCTTTTACTCTCCGACGGCATGCCATCCGGCTTAAGCTACGTTTCCCTAGACCCGGACACCGTTCCCGGCCAACCAGTCAAAAAATAATCGATGAATACAGCAATACTCGTCCAGCGTTTGATGACGACTTAACGCTGCGCCGTCAGCAGTGGCTCACGGTTCGAGAGGAAAACCCAGACGCGACTCGGCAGCAGCTTATTGAAATTGCGCCCTATCTGTACTACTGGTTGAATCGACATTCCACAGAATGGCTAAAACAGAATCTTCCGATTACTCGCATAAACAAACCTGAACCGATCCGGGTGGACTGGAACGAGTGGGATGGAAGATTGTCTGAAACTGTAAAGACGCTAGCCATTGAAATTAGAAGCATCAAAGAACGACCGATTCGGGTGTCTAAAGAAGAGATAATACGTAGATTGGGCCATCGTGCCTGGATCGAACAAAGTTTGTACAAGCTCCCGCTCACGAAATCTGCCTTAGCCGAATCGCTTGAACCTCGGGAGAAGTTCTTGATACGAAGAGTCCAGACCACAACAGACTACTTTCAAAGGCTACGCGTGTGCCCTACACGTCATCAGTTTGAAGTAAAAGCCGGCACGAGAACGATGACCGGCCAACATCGTGGAGTGCGAGTGGCGATTAAGAGGGCACTGAAAACTCTTCAGCAATCGCGCCGATGCTGAATCGAGGCGAAGGTCGTTCCTCCACAGGTCGCGACGGTCAAACGACACTGTATCCATAATCTCAAAAGCGCTGACAGAGAACCTGTTCAAAATGAAAAATCTAAAAGCCAGAGACGTGACAGAACAGAAAGGGCCTACAATCGCAGAAGGCTTGGCCGATTTGGCGCAGTTGTTTCTAAATCGCAGCGTGCCGGTGGCGACCGTTTCTCTAACACGGAATAAGGCGACGTATGAGCATGTAGTTCAGAGCGCTCAACAAGAAGACATCGCTTGCAAGATAGTAGCTCGAGTCGGAAAGGTGACCATCGCCGTCTCATGCCTCTCACAGATGTCGCCAGACGTGAATGCGGACCTCGGCTCGCTCACCACTTGGGCCGCTATTGCGGCTGCCGAGTGGACCAATCCACCGCTCGTATTGCTCATAGAGAATGAGAAAACTTGTGCGCCAATGATCGGCGCCAGCCGGCAAATGCGTGACCTTTGCGCTGAAATCAATCGCGCTGCACGCACGAATCATACTGTCTTACTCTTAGGCGAATCCGGTACGGGAAAAACCACTGCTGCCGCCATGATCCATCAACGTAGTCCACGCGCGAACAATCCTTTCGTCGATTTCAATTGCGCCGCAATTCCGGACACACTCCTTGAAAGCGAACTCTTTGGATATGAAAAGGGTGCGTTCACAGGCGCGGTTTCCACTAAGGCCGGTTTATTTGAAACAGCAGCCAACGGAACGTTATTTCTTGACGAAATAGGAGAATTGAAGTTTGAATTGCAAGCAAAGCTATTAACGGCCATAGAACAACAGAGAACGCGGCGCTTAGGAAGCACAAACTATGCGAAGCACGACGTTCGTATAATCGCCGCCTCCTCGCGCAATCTTCTGCGAATGATGAATGAAGGAACATTCCGTAAGGATCTATATTATCGGTTATCGGTACTCGAGATTGCCTTACCGCCGCTTCGGCAACGGCGGGACGACATTCCTTTGCTAGTCGCAGACAAACTGAAACATGAGGAGCAGCGATCGGGAGGACCCGTTCGGTTCGCAATGCAGAATTCCGCTATAACTGAATTAAACAACTACGACTGGCCGGGCAATATTCGACAGTTACAAAACGTGATTTCACGCCTTTGTGCACGCTTCGAGGGTCAGTGTATTACTCGCGACTCTGTTCGCAAAGAACTCATCAGGTTTGATCAGGAGCGTTATGATGGGGAGTCAAGAACCACTGATGGCTCTGTGCTTCTACCGGCCAACTGTCGCAAGCTTTTGCCAGGTGAATCGATTCAGCAGTTTACCGCCAGAGTTAAACGTGCGCTCATTGAAACTGTCCGCGCTCAGACAGGGAGTATGAAAAAGACAAGCGCACGACTAGCTATGGAGCGTACGGCACTCACAAAGCTCAGGGCCCGACTGAAGGAAGCATCCCTTGTATCTCACGATCTGTCGAATACGCAAATACAGCAGCCACCTTAGAGAATGGTAAATCGCCGGTCGGGCTCGGCGCAAAGAATGGTGTCATCAGCCGGAACGTAGTCCTTGTCTCAATAATCGTTGCCGCAGGCAGTGTATTCCAGTAACCGCGCCGCAACCGCGGAGTATTCCTTGGAGCCTTGTGTTTTTCCCCTTATTATCGACGCAGAGCTCCGCAGAATGAAAAGTCCGAAGCGCATTGTTAATGCGTATCTGATTTGCTCCCCTTTTCTATCACGTGCCCGCGAAAGAGCCTATCCGCGCCGCTGAGTCTTGTCGTTAGCACATGATATGTCCGATCTAATTAGCACATGAAGTGTCCGCTTTGAGCGGCGGGGTGAAACTGCATGACAGGATGCAGTAATGAAGCAGATGACCCCAGCCGCAGTGGAGCGGGCGATGAAACTACAGGACGTGATGTTGCGAGCGATGGCCAAGCGGATCACCTGGTATCAGGCGGCTG
>Ga0193732_1000030_pt1 | contig 55234 bp, 51 predicted proteins | sample U1s1metaG_FD_145077 | JGI IMG/M metagenome (GOLD analysis project Ga0193732, IMG submission 145077) | Soil microbial communities from a riparian zone of the East river system, Colorado, United States - U1s1 | ecosystem: Environmental > Terrestrial > Soil > Riparian zone | place: USA: East River...
CGTGCATGAAAGTCAACGCCGATATATATTGTCTCCATAGCGCCTCCTTTCAGTCTCATGTCGCTGAGAGCACTGACCGTGAGTCTAGCACTCACGGTAGGAGGCGCTTGCTTCATAACATCAGTACCGCGAGCGGTAGCGACTTCATTGCCGGCCGACAACCGCTTGGCTACAAACACGAAGGGCGCAGAGTCTCTTGACCCTGCGCCCTTCATGAACATTACTTTGTTTCTTGAAACCTTACAACATCGACGGAGCTTCAGCCGGGGTCTGGCTGGTGATTTGATAGATCGCTTCCATCACTGCCGAACGAACTTCCGGCGGCAGCGATCCGCGCACGGCCATGCGGCGAAACGCGGGCAGGATGTCTGGTTGGCCGCTGAGCGCCAGCAGCTTCACCACGGCCAGGCGCACTTCGAGATTCGCATGTTCTTCGATAGCTCGCATCAACGGCTGGGTTTCGCCGGCCTTCGACATTAAAAACAATAGCGAGAAGGCGTCATAAGTTTTATCGCGACTCTCGCCCGTAAGATTTCTGATCGCTTCGTTGGCGAGTCCCGACGACGCTATCGCCGAGCCAATCTTACGCCGGCGTTCCGGGGTTGCTTCGCGGAGGGCGCGAGTGAAAGCTGCGGCGCGATCCTCCTGGAGTTCGAACATGGCGCGAGCTGCGGCGCTGCGAACTTCAACCGACTGGTCGTCAAAGGCTGCACTCACCTGGCGAAAGGCTTCCTCGCCCCCAACGCGCGGCAGGTCGGTGACCGCCGCAGCGCGCTCCGCCGGCTTCTCACTAGTAAGCTGACTCACCGTGCTTGATGAAAGACCGCTTCCTTCCGGGACGAAGTTAGTTTCCGGTACGCTGACCGGCGCAAACTCACCACCGCCATCGTCCATAGCGCCGAAATGATCGGCGGGTAAAGTAAGCGGAGAAGCTTCCACGGCATGAACCTGTTCCCGGTTTTCAACACCCACATCGAACCACTCGGCGATCTCTGTAACATTGGACGGCTCAGCCTGAACGGCGGGGGTCTCATCAATTTCGGGACGCTCAATCTCGAAAATGAATTCTGGTCGAGTTTCGGCCTTGGCAGCTTCTTCGGCCAGAATTCGTTCGTGTTCAGCGTGACGTCGCGCGGCCTCGCCCTCCTGGCGCTCAGCCTCTTCCGCGCGGATCTTGGCTTCGATTTCTGCGCGGATGCGCGCTTCAAGCTCGGCGCGCTGGCTAACTTCGGCTGCGGCCCTTTGCCGGCTCTCTTCTTCTGCTTGTAGTCGCGCCTGAGCTTCAGCCTGCCGGCGTGCTTCCTCTTCGGCGCTCAGGCGAGCTGCTGCTTCCGCCTGATGACGAGCTTCTTCATCAGCACGACGTTGGGCTGCTGCTTCCGCCAGCCGGCGAGCCTGCTCAGCCGCGAGGCGCTGGGCTTCCTCTTCCGCGCGGCGTCGAGCCTCTTCTTCGGCCTGCCGGCGCGTTTCCTCTTCGGCCTTACGTCGCTGTTCGGCTTCCGCCCGCATTTGAGCTTCGATTTCCGCGCGCAGACGCGCTTCTTCTTCGGCACGGCGCAGCGCCTCGGCTTCAGCCTGGCGGCGCGCATCCTCTTCGGCGCGGCGACGCTCGGCCTCTTCCGCCAGACGTTGCGATTCTGCGGCGGCTTTGAGGCGCGCGGCTTCACGCGCTTGCACGCGCTCGATCTCTTCCTCTACTGCCCGGAATCCCATTTCGGCGCGACGGCGTAATTCATGTTCCTGGGCATTCTTGCGGTTTTCGGTTTCCAGGTAGTGCCGCTCTTCTTCGGCGCGATGCCGAGCATGTTCTTCTTCCGCCTGGCGCAAAGCTCCCAGTTCCGCTTCGTGGGCGTCGTGGGCCGTGAGCATCTGGGTATCGACCTCAGCGCGGCGCGCTTCCTCCATCGCACGCATGCGCCTCAGTTCTTCTTCCGCGCGGGTCAGTTCCTGTTCGGCGATCTGGCGGCGATGTTCTTCCTCGGCGTGTTCCCGAGCTTCGACTTCGAGTCGCTCTCTTTCCTTCTGAGCGCGTTGACGCGCGGTTTCCTCTTCGACCTGGCGCCAGCGTTCCTGCTCGGTTCGCAAGGCATTTTCCGCAGAGAGTCGCGCTGCTTCAACCTCAGCGCGGCGGCCTTCTTCCTCCGTGCGCAGACGCATCAGCTCGAGTTCCAGTTGGGTGATCTCTTCGGTGGCACTGCTCGCGACAGTCACATCTTCATCCTGCATCATTACCGGAGCTTCCAGTCCGGCCAACACAGGCTCATTGGCGCTTGGTACCACTTCAGGGGCGGCGGCCTTAAGTGGGGGAGCAGGCGTGGCGTACTCAGGAGCAAAAGTCGCAAACTCAGAAGCAGGTGGCGCGAACTCCGGCACATCTGGCGCGAGCTCAGGAGCAGGCGTAGCGATCGGAGGAGCGGTGGGTACGAGTTCAGGAAGTTCGTCAACAGCGGCATCAGCGTTTGCGGCTTGCTCAGCTTTGAGAAGCTGGAGAAGTTCGGCTTTGTGAGCCGACAGCGCACTGCGCAGTTCGTCAGTGACGGTGCCCTTAGGCGCATCAATGACCAGGCGATCGTCGCCGGAAGTTTTTACCTCGACGCCCTTGTCGCGGAGTTGGGCAAGCAAATCACGGGCTGTCATAGTTCGATCACCTCGCGTTCAGTTTGAATTGGCTGTGAAGAAGGATCAGGAATGGCCTCGGGAATATGACTGGGTGCAACTGACGGTACTTCATCGGGCGCCGCGGTGGCGCAGGCTTCGATAGCGTGCTTGATCACGGTGCGCGGGACCTTGCGATCGTTTTCGGTTTGCATCAGGGAATTCAACGGACCGATAGCTGCCGGATCTCGCAGGTCCATCAGTGCTTCGACGGCGGCGCGCCTCACGTCGGGAGAAGAATCGTCGAGCGCTCCGATCAAATGCGGAGTGGCTTCGCGATCGTGAACAAAGCTGAGCCGGCGCGCAGCAGCGGCGCGTTCGTTCGCAGAGTCGCCGATTCGCAGGTCGCGCGTAGCATCGTCAAAATACCCATGCTTCATAAAAGCGGCCCGGGCGTGTTCGCGCCGCGCGGCATTTCTGCCGACGATTGTCGAAAGCAATTCGGCGCCGACCAACTGTCGGGTTTCGCGATCGTCTGAACCGATGACGCTTTCGTCGTAGGTTCCGCCGTTCACTAGTTTTCTTGCTTCTTCGCTGACTTGCGCAATTCGCTCGCGCCGCGGATCTCCCGTCGGCGATTGATCGGCATCCGGCGCGGCTTCGGGTTTCGTTGCTGCGGCGATCACGCCCGGAACCACGGCAGCGGCCTCAGCGATCGGCGTGACCTCGACTGGCGATTTTGGTTCCGAGGCCGGCTGAACACTCGATCCGGCATCCGCCCTGGCCTTGCTGCTGGTTGACTTGATAATGCTCGATCGCACGCGTCTGGGGGACTTCGCGCGTCGGCGCTGGAGAAAGAACAGGCCAAATAAGAGTAAGAGCACAACGGCGCCGATAGCTACCGGGACCGGATTGAGCTGAGCCAACAGAATCCAATAGTTGACGCGTTCTTTCATTTGGCTCCAGCGGTCCTGGCGCGATTCGTTTGTCGCCGCTGCTGGAGTTGGCTGAGTTGTCGGCGATGCCAGGGCGGTCGATGAAACTTTCTGGGCCGCGGTCTGGTTCAGCGCCTTTGCACTCGGAGATGAGATCGGTAAAGGCAGCGGAGTCGCTGCCGGCTTTGATCCGGAGTTCGCAGCCACGGTGGCCGGAGAGCCGGTCTTGCTGCCTAAATTGGAATTGCCGCTAGTACTCGCAGTTGTTGAAGGGATGCGATCAGTTGCGTTCTTACTAACAGCAGAGTTCTTATTAGCAGCAGAATTCTTATTAGCCGGCGACGGAGAAGTATTTCGCTTATTCGCATTCCGGTTCGAAGCGGCGCTGGTGCTGGGCCGCGGAACCTCTCGGCCGGCGTTCGATGCTATGGAAGCACCGCCGCCCGGAACCGTGAACACCACGTCCAGCCGATTTGAACGTTGTTCGACGCGCGCGGTGGCGCCGGGTTGAAGTCGAAACGAAAGGATTGTGCTGTCGCCGTTGCGCTGCGTCTTTACGTCGGCAAACCCGCGACCGCGAACTGTTTCGGCGCGGGGTACTTCGGCGGCCGGAATCTTTACGTAGAATCGATCGCCGCGACGATAAGCCTCATAATCGTTTAATGACTGATCTGAACTCAGAGCTACGCGTGATCCTTCCGTAGAGTCGTTCGAACGCAAGGTAGCGACATGCGTCCGCTTTCCTGAGCCGTTGGAATTTGTTTGCGCAGGAGGTTTGGTGATCCTGCTTTGCGCCGCAACCAGGGCAGCGCCCAGCAGGAAAACTGTGCTGTATCTCAAAACCGAGGACGAGGCTCTGGCACAGCGGGGCGATTGGTTCATCGTCTTCATCATTGGGGCAACCCTAACGAAAAACCTTCAGGAGACTAGAGAGAATTATGCAACGACATGGCTCCATTGTCACTTGAGGCGAAATCAAAGACCGGCTGGGCCTGATCCAGTTTGTAGAGAACTTCGAGCATAGCGGTGCGTACGTTCTCGGGCAAACGTTCGCCGCTCACCATCTCACGCAGCGTGGGCGCCAAGTCCGGCTGCGCTGCGACGTTTAATACCCGAATTGCGCACAGGCGCACTTCGTCGTCCCTGTGGTTCTCGATTGCGTCCAGAATCGGTTGCGATTCATGAGCTCTAGCCAGCAACGAGAAGAGCGAGAACGCTTCGTAAGCCTGGTGTCGATCCTCGCTGGCCAGGCGATCAACTGCCTGCGCGACGATTCCGGTTTTGATGCAAGCCTGAGCCACATTTCGCAGCGTGTCTGTATCGGCGGTTTCCATCACGCGCACGTAGGCATCCGCGCGATCGAAGCGAAGTCCGGTCCAGGTGCGGGCGGCGGCCGCGCGAACTTCGCGCGATTCGTCGGCCAATCCGATGAGCACCGGAGCGAATACCGATTCGTGATCAATCGAGCCAAGCGCGGTGACCGCCGCTGACCGTATTCCCGAATCCGGATCGTTGAGCGCCACAGAGGCCAGCGCGTCGACTGAACGCTGCACCGGATGCGCGGCCAGTTCGCCCACGACCTGCGCGCGAACGTGTTCATCAGGACTGGTCAGCCTGCTTAATATCTCTGTCAACGTCGCGTCATCGTTTCCTTCAGGTAAATCTTCAAAAGCCAGAAAAGCTCCCAGTTCGGGAAGGGCTGAGCTTGATCCACCATCGGCGAGCAAAGCCGGCTCGGCAGACGGCGCGTCGAGATATCCCAGGCTTTCCACCGAACAGGCGCTCAGGGTTTCACTCAATAGTGCGGCCGGAATATCGGAATGCCGTCGCGCAATATCGAGCAGAGCGCCGATCGCCGCCGGCATTTTTAGCTCACCCAGGCTGGATACGGCCTGGTTGCGCACGACTGAATCTGAGTCGTGCAATGCTTCGATCAGGAACGTTAGCGAGCTTTGCGATCCGATTTGTCCCAGGCTGCGCGCTGCTGACGACCGTTCCCAGGCGTCGCGGCCCATCAACATCATCGCGCTTTGACGAGCGACAAATCCGTATTCTTCGAGGGCCTGTTGGGCTCGGCGCCGGCCGTCCTCAGTGATATCGGAGGACTCCAGGGCCTTAACCAGCGAGGCTTCAATGGCGCGACGGTCATCACTCGCGCGGGAAGCCATTACGTCCATTCGGTGTGGCTTGCCCATGATCAGCTTCCCTACTTCCTGATCGATGCGATACGCGCCATAGACTGATGGCTCGAGATCCATCAGGTCGGGCTTTTCCCAAACCTGAGCCCCTTCAATTACTGGAGCGCGGCGCTCTACCAGCGTTCCCCGCTCAACCGCCCCGCGGGCGTTCGTCAGTGGCGGATTCTCGGAACGAGCTGTCCGTGCCGGAGATTTGACCGGCTCTGAGACATCGATCCACTTTTCGCTGGGACGCAATTTTTTGTAGACGATCAGAGCGACCAACAGTAGCATCCCAAGAACGGTGACATAGGTCCAGGTTGAAAATCCTGAATCGTCTGAGGCGGCCGCCTGGATTGCCGCGTCGGCAGTTCCCGACGCGCACAGAAGCAGAAGCGCGGCGGCCAGCACAACGACGGTCGCTCGGGGCGTTTGGCGCGGGGTTGAGGTTGGATTCTGATTTGGCATGACGTTCACCATTTTGGTTGGAAGCTTTCCAGTCATATGCGGCGTGATTGCCTGAGAATGTTTCCCGGAGATAACTGCGGAGTGTCGTTCGGCTAGTTGGGCCTGGTGAGAAGGCGAGGCACTTTCTATTCTGCGTCGGTGAATTTGTATCCGATACCCCAGACAGTGAGCACCAACTGGGGATTATCAGGATTCTCTTCGATCTTTGCTCTTAGGCGATTAATGTGAGAATCAATCGTCCGGTCATATCCTTCGTACGAATAATCCCAGATTTTCTCGAGCAGGTACTTGCGCGGGAAAACGCGTCCGGGATTTCCGGCAAACAGACGCAACAAATCAAATTCCTTGGGCGTCAGTTCTACATGCCGTTCCGCGATCGTTACTTCACGTCGAATGGGGTCGACGCGAAGATTGCCGCGGACGATCGGTGTTTCGTCTTTGCTATCACTGGTGGCCATGGCCGCGCGAGCTCGTCGCAAAACGGACTTGATGCGGGCCTCGACCTCACGCAGGCTGAAAGGCTTAGTGATGTAATCGTCGGCCCCCATTTCCAGGCCGAGAACCTTGTCGACTACATCATCCTTTGCGGTGAGCATGAGAATTGGCATCTGAGGGTGTTTCTGTCGCAACTCCTTACAAACGGCCAGGCCGTCCATCTTCGGCAGCATCAGATCTAAGACCACCACATCCGGACGGTTCTTGACCGCAGCTTCAATCCCGGCGATTCCGTCGGAGGCGGTAGTTACCGAATAGCCGGCTCTCGAGAAATATTCCTCGATAGCAGTCGAAATATTGTCGTCATCTTCAATGATCAGAAGCGAGGTTTTCGGTGCGGGCGCAGCAGCGGCTCCTGCAGCGTCAAGTGAGTGAGAATTGCCTTTCTCCCCATTATTTCGATTCAACATTTACTGTTTCCCTCAAGGCGAGAAGGCGTTTAGGGGGTGCACGCACCGCCTGGCGGGTGCGCTTCAGGTAGGACTATAACAGGACAACGCGCCTCAACTCAAGCCTAAAGTTTTTGCCCGGTGACGTAAATTGGCACCAGGAACTGCGGCTGCGTGTGATTTCGTGGAAGAACGGAGCGCGGACATCCTGTCCGGCTGAGCGCGCAGCGCGAACAATCTTCAAAAAAGGTCATTCCCGAAAGAGTCTGAGCGGGCTGCGCCCGCTGGCGGACAGGATGTCCGCGCTCCGTTCTTCCATGTTCAGGAAACCGGCTTAGGCGGAGCCAACTTCGCGCGCAGACGATTTTGGAATCCCGACATTGCCCCGACCATCTGTGGTGACGTACCCGCCTTTTTGCTCAAGTCCTGAAATAGCGTCAGGCCCCGTTCGTCACCCAGGTTGACGATGGCCTCACCGGCGCCGAGGAACATTCCAAAATTTCGCTTTTCCGCGGCCTCAGTCAAGAGGGCGCTGAGAATCGGAAATACCTGTGGATCGTCTTTGCCCGCAGACCCGAGCAGAGCGACCGCGGCTGAGCGGACTGCCGCCCGATTACCAACCACGTAATACTTGAGACCGAGATCCAGCGCCCGCTTGTCGCCCAACGCTGCCAATCCGCTGAGTGCGGAAGCTCTAATGGTGTCTCGCCACGACGGTGCGTCAATCAGCTTGACGAGAGAATCATAAGCGCCCGCGCTCCTGGTTTGACCCAGAGCCAGCGCCGCCGCCCGGATGACGGCGTAACTCTGATCGATGAGCAGTTGCTGATATGCGCCGGCAAGGGTTGGATCTTTCGTAGCCGCCAGCGAGGTGACGGCGCGAGTTCGCACACGTGCATCCGCATCTTTGGTTGCAGCTAACAACGCATCCCTTGCCTCTTTAAGACCACTTAGGGAGTTGGCAGCCTCCACGCGCGTTCCCCAGAACTGATCCTTCGTTACCGTGTCGGTGAGTGCCTTGAGGATCGCCTGATGATCGGCGGGCGTAGTCTTGTCATCGTTCATCCGCGGCTTGAGCTGTTGCAGCGCCCAGACTCTGCCCAGCACGTCCTGATCGTGCGCCAGTTGATACTGCAACTGGCCGGTCGTTTTGTCGAACGTCAGTTCTTTAATCAAAGTGCCGCCGTAGTCGAAGCTCACCAGCAAAGGCTCTGAGTCGACAGTGAATTTGAATGTTTGTTCTTCCTTTGGGTCGATGCGCACACGATCGATGCGAGTGCTCGACGCTGTTCCAATTTCGATGTCCACCGGAGTTTGAAAGAAAACAACCTGCGGATACTGCGAGTCAGGATCGGGACGTTGCTCCTGCCTGACCTTCAACGTCAGTTCTTTCTTTGTGGCGTCATAATCCTGGGTAACCCGAAACACGGGATGGCCCATCTTGTAGAGCCATTCGTCAAAGAACCAATCCATCGGCTGTCCCGTAGTCTCTTCGATCGCGATGCGAAACTGAGCAGTCTCAACCGGCTGATGCGCGTACTTCGTCAGGTAATGATTAATCGCGCGCCACCAGTTGTCCTCGCCCAGGTATGTGCGCAGCATGTGCAGGACTGCGCCGCCACGCGGATACGCATAAGTGTCAAAGACCGCATCAGGGTTGGCGTAGTTTTTGGTTACTATGGGCCGGCGTTGTCCGCGCCCCCAGGCCGCATAGTACTGCTCTTGATTCCCTCTCACGTCCGAATAAAGAAAGTCATCTTTGCCGAGATGGTGCTCGTCCCACATCGCCTGAAAGTAGGTAGCAAAACTCTCGTTGAGCCAGATGTCGGACCAACTTCGGCAAGTGAGGTAGTCGCCGAACCATTGATGCGCGAGCTCGTGAGACTGCAAACCGTCGCTGTTGCTATCCAGTTCGGTGCGCGCATCGTGAATCATATTGTCGGTTTGCGTGGTCGCGCTGATGTTCTCCATGCCGCCGCCAAAATCGCGCACCGTGGTCTGGGCATACTTGGCATAGGGATACTTGACTCCGGTCTTTTCCGAAAAGAATTTCACCATTTCCGGCAGGCGCGCTGCCGTGACTCTTCCTTCTTCAACTTCGTTCTTGTAAACATTAGTAATGATGGGAACCCCCGCATAGTCGCCCATGACGGGCGCAAATTCACCCACGATGATCGAGGTGAGATAAGTCGCATGTGGGTCGTCAATCCGCCAGTCGTACGTGCGCGTGCCGTCGGAATTCTCTTTCGTTGATATTAGTTTGCCGTTAGAGACCACGCTGAGAGGCTTCTCGACAGTGGCGACAATTTCTGTCGTCGCAAAATCGTTTGGATGATCGAAACAAGGAAACCACAAATGGTTCGTCTCGGCCTCACCTTGCGTCCAAATCTGGCGCGGGCGCGTCGGATCATCCGGCCGGGGCTTGATGAAGTTAATTCCGCCGCCGCCAAAAGTCTGCTTCTCGGGTGGCGGCTGATTCGTATGATAAGACACAACTACGGTGAGTTCCTCGGTCGGCTGGTATGCGCGATCAAGCAGCACCGAAAGCTTTTCCTTCGTAGGATCGTATTCGAATTTAAGCGGCGCTCCCGATCCCAACGCTGCCGTGGATACGGTCATATAGGCCGCGTCGAAATCTACGCGTCGCAAGTCCTTGACTGTGGGCCCCAGCGTGATGGTCGCGGTGCCAATCGCCTGTTCCTGCTCCCAATCGAAGCGGAGGTTGAGTTTGATTTTTCGCTGATCGTAATCGTGCGGGGGAATGTACTGTATCGGCGGAAACGGGCGACTTGCGGGGCGGGGCGTGGGGGACGGCGTTGGTGTCGGCGTTTGCGCTTGTCCAAAGCCCACGACTACACATAACAAAGCGAAGGCGAGGCAACACTGCGCCGCTGCTCTTCCAACCAGGTCACGTCTTTGCATTATGATCTCCAGCACGAATTATCTTTGAACTTAATGCAGTCCTTCGCCTGATAATGGTTCGTGACTTTAAAGCTCTTTCAGGTGATTGACCGCGGGGAGGGAGGATTCTGTCACTCTGTCGTAGCAAAAGACAAGCGAAGCGGACGGATCAATGTGGAGAAGAAGGTGAGGGAATTGGGTGAAATACCGGGGCATAGCTATGCGATGCTCGTCACTAGCGGCCGGGCTGGTGACGGCTTCGTCTTAAGTCCGCCACTACTTTGTGAGCTAAAGCCGCTGCCGTTCCGCTGCGGTCCAATCGCAAAGCGTTTTCTTGTCCTGGTCTGACAACTTCGCTTTGGGATGCATGGGCAGGTACGAGGACAAGGGCATCCCTCCGCCCTCCACCTCGTCGCAGATCTGTCGCAGCTTCCTATCTTGCCTGTCTTTATCCAGCTTGCCCCATTCAGAAAGGTTCAAGTTTTGGCGACCCTCATTGACGTGATCGGTGATCCACCAGGAAACCGGCGCGACGTTGGTGTACCACGGCCACTCGGTTTTATTTGAATGACAGTCGCGACAGGAGCGGTCGAGAATGTCCTTTGCCTGCGGCGGCATCTGCGCGCGGGCTTCGATTGTCTGCGATTCGTCGACGGCAGGATTCGTTCTCGCGGGACGCTTGAGTTGGATGAGAATGAAAAGGCAAATTAGAGAAATCAGAAGCCACTTGACTATCTTCCACACAGTTTTCATTCTGCTAGTCCTCAAGACCTAAGCGCTTCGCTCGCGGGAATGTTAACGGGAACGGGCGGTGATTAGCTGCTCTGTTGTTTGGTTGCGGTCGATTCGATCAATTCCTTGATTCGCTTACGCATTAGTTCATTTCTCTCGTTTTCCAGAAGGCGCTTCAGGATTGGTTCAGAAAATCTTCCATACTTCCGGATAGCCAGCATTGCCTCCCCGCGAACTCGTGGCGAAGGATCAGCGAGCAGGCCTACTTGTTTTTGAACGGACTTTTCCATTTCAGGCGTAATAACTTCGGCGCGGCCCACCAGCACCCGGACTAGTTGCGTGGGTTTGGGATCGATGTCGATGGGAAGCACGGTGTCCGTAGTCGCTCTCGGCAAAACGTAAAAAACCCGCGTCCCTTCTTCGAACCAACTCGTGCGCCAGGTTTTGATCATGGCGTCAGCTTCTTTTTCGTATAAGCCAGAGGCGACCAATGTCTGTTTCAGATCGCTAATCAACAATTCTATGTTTGCATCGAGAGTGGGCCGTTCGCTGGTCGTCTCGCCGGTGAACGCATCAAGCATGCGATAACCAATCTTGCCGCCACGGTTCTCGAAAATGATCAGACGCTCGATCTTGTTCGGCGAAAGGTTCTTCAGCAGTAGCTTGTCGCCGTCCAGCTTGACGGCCAGCGGCAAGTCGAAAGTTCCCACGCCGCGATAGAAGAGGAACTTCTCCTGCTGCGCCGGCTTGCCGTCTGTGCTGCAAACCTGGACGGGATCCGAGTCGGTTTCGCGCGCCGCAAAATAGTGGCTGGGCGAATAGTCTGCCGGCAGACTAAGGGAGGCGCCGGGCATAACTTTGAATCGGCCCCAGTTGATGCCCGTGCGAACCAGGCGGGCCTGGGGATACCATTCGGTGATCTTGCCTTTCGGAAAATCAACTTTCAGGGACACATCCATTTCGTTGTTCGAGTAAAAATAAATCACGGGCGTTTCCATTCGCTCCGTCCCCCTCAAATCCGCCTTAGGCGCATTGCGCAAGCCGGCGTCACCCTGTTGAATTGTATGAACGAACTTGGGCAGATCTGGTGGCCCGTTTAGTGGACGCCACTCAAGCGCGACCCCATCTTTGCCCGCAATTGAAGTAAAGGTTCCCCACTCGTGAACGACCAGATTGTTTTCGGCGGCAGCGTTGCCCGCGGTTCGGTTATGCCGCGCCGAAAGCTTGACGCCAATGAACACGATGATGGCCAGGGCCGGAACGCAAGCTGCAGTGATTCTCAAAACGCGCATCTTATTTCCTCCTTAGATCCAATGCTAAAAGTTGCGATGACCTGAAGGTTGAACTCTGAACCATGACCAAACTTGCAATATGTCGATTCATCTCTTGCCTTCCAAGCCGTTTAATTTGCCCAGCGTGCGAGCCAAAATCTTTCCTCACGTCTTGAACGGCCCCGAAGATAGCCTATCGCTCCATCGGTATTCGAGTTGTTCCTTCCACGCATCGAGCATTTGCTGATTGAGTTTCAAAACACCTTCACGCGTCACGCCAGACGGCGGAGGCACGAGCGCCGCCAGACGATCGTAAACCAGCGCTCGATCCGAACCCGCAACCCGCGGCAACAGGTTCCACAGTGTCAGCGTGTCCCGAACACGTGAATTAGCCAGCACAACCTTAAGCGATGCTGTGTTCGTCTGTCCGGCGGAATCGTGATCAGAATCTACTCTGGTTAACGCCGCTCGAAATATTTCTGAAGCGTCTTCAAAGTATGGCGTGCCCGGTCCCGTGCCGGGACGCGTGGCACACGCGGCGCCGGCGGGCACAACCGATTCCCGATCTTTCAATTGAAGCGAAACCCAGCCCGTGGTTACACGCAAAAGGCTGTTGCCCGCCTTGTCTACTTCCAGAGTGTAGGCGCAACCAAGATCTTCGGCCACTCCTGATGGCGTGTTAACGAAAAAAAGTTTTGGCGGAGCCGAAATGCGCGCGCTCAAGCGGCCCTGCGCCAACTCAAGCCGATGCTCAGTCGGCTTTGTTTCCACCAGACGCACGCGACTGTTTGGATCAATCTCAACCTGCCCAATGTCGCTGACGCTAATCTGGGCGCGCGAGTTGGTGTCGGTCTCAAGCCATTGGCCAATGCCGAGTTTGGCTTTGTCGCTTACCAGGTCAGCACCGATACGCGGCGCGCCATTCAAACGAGCGACATCCCATGACGGACCCAACGACTTCGGAGCCTGACGGGGCCAGAACGTCGCAACGGCGATCACTAGCACGACTAAAGCCAGGGAGGATAGAGCGAAACGAGGCTGCATCAAAAACGGAATGATGCGTCCGCGCTTACGGATAGGCACTGCACGGCCATCGCGATTGAGCGCAATCTCAGTTTTGTGCCACAGCGAATCAGGCGCCTCGATCAGCGGCAATTGCGCCGCCAACCTGGCGCCAAACTTGATCTCTTCGAACTCCGCGCGACAACGCGGGCAACTAATCAAATGCTCGGCGACCCGCCGCGACTCTGTGGGCGAAAGCTCATCATGACAATAGGCCGAGGTTAAACTGGAAACGTGTCTAGAAAACATCTTCGGTCTCCAAGTGGTACAGACTTAGTCCGTGATTCGCATCAGCATTCACAGACTGAAGTCTGTGCCACTACAACTCCAACTCACCGCGCAAATGGCTCAGCTTCTTAGCCAGGGCCTTATGCGCGCGATTCAAACGCGAAGCCACTGTGCCTTTTGAACAGCCCAGCACTTCGGCAATCTCTTCGTACGAAAATCCCTCAACGTACTTCAACATGATCGGCATACGCATCTTCGGTTTTAATCCGCCAATCGCTTCTCTGACTGAGTCGGCAATCTCGCGCCGTTCGTACCTGGTCTCTGGCGGTTTCCTGGGAACGGTCATGGGCGTGAACTCTTCGACCGGCAAAAAGCGTTTTTGTTTCCTGCGTTCATCGAGGCAGGAATTAATAACCAGCCGATACAGCCACGTGGTGAACTCAGAGTCACCGCGAAACTGGCCGATGCGCGTAAACAGCTTCACGAAGATTTGCTGGGTCACGTCGTCCGCGGCAGCTTCGTTACCAAGAGAGTAGCAGGCAATCGAAAACACGCGGTCCTTGTACGCCTCAAATAAGAGGCGAAACGCTTCACGATCACCCTGCTGACAGGCGCGGATGACGCCTGGATTAATCGAATCTGGCGAACTTTGCACTCGCTGCTCCGCGTATATGGCCGTTTGCTCGAGCATCAACTATTTAGACGAAGGTGGGTTTGCTTTTCTTCCGCGCGAGCAAAAAAAAGGCTTTGCCCCGGGGATGGCAAAGCCGCTTTCACATTACAAAAGTTGCTGAATCGCTTTATCGGCAGAGTTAGCGCGTGACGTGCACCAACATCTCAGTGCCTGATTCAAGCTTCAATTCCTTGCTGCCGTTGATCGCCAGCGAGCCCGCGCCGCCGGCGCCGCCCAGAATCAGCCCGATAGCCGCGCCCTTGCCACCACCGGCGATGCCGCCAATGATCGCGCCCGCGGTTGCGCCAATGCCGCTGCGCTTGAGTGTCTGGTTCCCGCGGCTCTTTGATTGCACGCCGCCCTCACTATCAGCGGTTCCTTCAGCGCCATAGACCTTGGTCACATAGCCATGAAGGACAGCATGCTTTTCGTCGGGCAGATCAATCGAGTCGAATGCCAGGTTCATCGTCGTCCGTCCGGTGACTTTTCCGGATTTGACGATCGAGCGGATGTGTCCGTGGACGATCGCTTCGTTGAAGCGAACCGGATCGATTACCGTGGCGATAAACTTATCGCCCGCCCGCGATTCCTTGCTCGACAACATATCGTTCAAGCGAACCTTAAGATTGGTGCCGATTGGAACCAGCGGCGGTGCAACGACAGTTGGTCGCGGTGCGGCTCGACGCAGGCGCGGCTTTCTCCGTTGCCCGCTGGCCATGATAGGCAGCGCAATAAGAATTGAAAGAACGATTAGAGTTTTGATTGTGTGATTGATCTTCATCAGACTCCTCCTGCTACCAGGACGGTTATCAAAAAAGGGGCGAGGGGGTTTCGGTCTTACTTGGCGGCCAAAGCTATGCGGGCCGCTTCATTCGCTTGCGCAATCTGCAACTGGTCTTCGCCTTCGAACGTTCGCTGCCGGTGCACGGCGCCGTCGGAGTCGAAGATATACGACGAAGGCGATTCGCGCATGATGATGTCCTGCAATCGCATTAATCCGTAAAGCAAAGCCTCGGGTCGCGGCGGACAACCCGGAATGTAAACGTCGACCGGGATGGTGCGATCCACGCCCTGCATGGTCGAGTACGAATCGAAAGGTCCGCCAGTCGAGGCGCAGGCACCCATCGAAATGACCCACTTTGGCTCAGGCATTTGATCGAAGACGCGCCGCACGACCGGGCCCATCTTCAAAGTGACCGTGCCCGCGATGATGATCAGATCGCTTTGTCTCGGGCTGGGGCGGAACACGCCGGCGCCAAACCGATCGATGTCAAAGCGCCCGGCCCCGGTGGCCATCATCTCGATTGCACAGCAGGCCAAACCGAAAGTCATCGGCCATAAGGCTGACTTGCGCGCCCAGTTGACGACCGGCGCGCCGAGATCGATCGCCTTCGCCGTCACATTGCGCCGCACGAAATTCGTGATCGAATCGACCGTGGTTAAGACAAAGCCTTCGTTGTGTTCAGCCATGAGTCATTGCCGATTTAAGATTGCCGATTGCCGATTTGCCGTTAGCTTTGGGTTTGAGTGATTCAGAAGCAGACTCTCTCGAACTCGCCATTATTTTCGCGAGTTCATTCGCCTCGTCCAACAGTGACTGGAATAGCGGCTGCCGTAATAACTTGCCCTCGATGATTAACTCCATCCAAAAAGCGCTTTCATCTGCTTCCTCTTCGACGATGCCGATCTTTGCAATGAACTCAGGCTTTGATCGTGCGCGACAGGCAACCCGATAGTTGGCTCCGACTGACGTACCTGCTCTCACGAGCTGAGCGCCAATGGTCCGGCCGCTCAGAGTATTCGGTAAAGCTGCAACGAGTTTAAGAACTCGCAATGCAAACTGCTTCGTGCGCTCTTTCAAATCGTTGGGTTTCATCAACTCTAATCGGGGCAAAGCCCTTAGCTTACAACCAATCGGCAATCCTCAATTGGCAATCGGCAATGACTAGGCCCATTCGAGCGCGCCCTTGCGCCACGCGTAGTAATAACCAACTACCAAAATACCAATAAAAACAAACATCTCGATCAGAGCAAACATCGTGAACGAAAAGTCTCTGCCCATAAATATGATTGCCCAAGGCAACAGAAAAATCGTCTCGACATCGAAGATCAGAAACAGCATCGCGACGATGTAGTAACGCACCGTGAACCGATCGTGCGCGCCGGTTTCGGGATCGATGCCGCACTCATACGGCCGCATCTTGTCCCTCTGATATTTCCAGGGCCGCAGGAAACGACCGAGAATCAGAGGCATCACCGGAAACGCAACCGCAAACACAAAAAAGACCATCACCGGCAGATAAGCCGTGCCCGGCCCTCCGACGTGGTGCGCAGTGGTGGTGGCTTGAAGCAGCAGCATCGTGGTTGCTTGGAACAGCATCGCGCTTACTGGAACTGTCTCTGAAAATTCGTGAACGAGAAAATATTAAATGCCGCGTGAGATCAATGTCAATGAGGAGCTGTCCTCAATCGCGATCTCCCGTGCGCTAGTCTGTCGTCGCCGTTGCCACCAGGGTTGTGGTTGCTACAAAGCGATGAGCAATGTTGTCCACCATGACGCCGAAGCCTTCCAGAGTTCTCACACCAAGCGAGCTCAGGTCGCCGGGCTCGGCAAACACTACTTCATCGTTCGTTTCGTAGCCTTCGGCACTGAGAATGGCATAACCCACCGCACGCTCGACCTTCTGCTGCGTAGCGGTCGCGAACATTCGTTTTCGACGCGGGGTGATACCCACCGCCGTCAAAATATCCGCGGGCAGCCAGGTGAGTTCAGATCCGCTATCCACCAACGCCGGAATCGGTTGGGTACTGAGTTCCTCGCGTTTGGGATTGCGAGCGACGACGTTGACCTTGAACGTGCTCATGCTTGGAAGATTACAGCGGTCACCTGGAGACGGCAAGGTGTTGAACGCCGGTGAAAGTCCTCTGTTTACTTGAACACCGAAAACCCCGCAAAGATCATCTGCACATCCACGCCCGGATTGAAGTTCGCTCGATAGCCGTTTGAGATGTGCTGGTACTTGTAGCCGATGGTGAACGCGCGGCGGTTGCTGTTGACGATTTGGACGCCGCCGCTGAAGTCGAAGGTGAAGTTGAAGCGGGCGGCGCCGGCGATGGGCACTTGTTCGTTGAAGTAGAGGAAGCCTCCGGTGGCGTGTCCGAATGGTTGCACGCGGCGGTTGCGGCGGAAGTTGAACTTCAGGCCGATGGGCGCGAGGCCCCAGGCGTAGACGCTCTTGCGAGTTTGGGTGAAGATGAATCCCGTTCCGCTGGGCACGATCGCGTATCGCGGATTAGAAAGTATTGAGACGGGAATCGCATCGATCGTCCATTCGAAGGCGACGGTCTTGCTGGCGGCGAGCACTCGACCGTATCGCAAGCCGATGTTGCCGAACCGGGCGTCGGGGGTTTTGCCGATTAGGGTTGGGGCACTAAATGAAATGCCGCCCCAGAGTCCAAACTCGTTCCAACGTTTCTGGATTCCTTCGGTGGTTGGTTGAGCGCCGGCGGCTGAAGTCGATGAAGAAGAATTGTTAGGAGCTTGAGCCAGAACGAGAACCGGCAAAGCCAGGAGGAGCAGACTCGAGGCGGTTACCCGATGAATGACTCTGAGTAAAAACAGACTCGACCAAAGAGATCGTTGGACGTCCTGAGGACTGGTTCGCATAGTGGACTCCTTCGTGAAAGACCTAAGGCCTCGGGATCCAAGCCAGGTTGAGGCCAGCTAAGAGAGAAAGCAGTTCAGCGTTAGTGCTTCAGTTTCGACGCTGCCGCATTCTTAATGATCAGTCCTCGCCTGTCAATCAGAAATCGGATCAAGTGTCTCCTGGTTGAGACTTCATTCTCCGTGTCCTCTTTGTCTCTGTGGTAAGTCCTGCTTAGGATCATTCAACCACGGAGACACAGAGAACACGGAGGATGCACAGAGAAGAGTTGAGACGAGTATCTCTTAATTGACTCTTACAGTAGTTCCTTTCGTGTGGTTTCGTGTGACTTCGTGGATCGGCCACTAAGGGCAAAGACTCGATCCACGAAATCACACCAAACCACACGAAATAGAAACCGTCGTCCTTGGTTGATTACTTCTTAATGAGACGTATTGCCTTCGAGCAAGGCGACGGCATGCGACAGCACGGGTCGAATAATCTCGAAGCTTTCGCGCACCGCTTTGGGTGAGCCCGGAAGATTGACGATCAAAGCCCCCGCTCTGATTCCGCAAACGCCGCGCGAGATCATGGCCATCGGAGTGTTTTTGAGAGTTCCCATCCGCATCGCCTCGGCGAGCCCCGGCGCTTCACGTTCGATCACTTGCAAGGTTGCCTCGGGCGTATTATCGCGCGGTCCAAAGCCCGTGCCGCCCGTCGTCACGATCAAATTGACGTGCTTTAGATCGGCATAGGCACGTAGCTTGTGGGCGAGGGGTTCCAGATCGTCGTTAACGATTTCCTTCGCGACGATCTCGGCCCCGAGTTCGGTTAAGAGTTGAACCAGCGTTTCGCCGGAGGTGTCTTCGCGCTCGCCAACTGAGCAGGCGTCGCTGGAGGTGATTACGACTGCACGAATCAATGTAGACATAAAGATCGCGGCTCTGCCGCAGCACATAGCGGTAAGCCTGCGGCTTACCGACCCATCGATTATTATCCTGAGGCTGCGCCTCAGGGCGGAGCCGTAGCCTCAAAATACTTTGAGCAGTCCGCACGGAAAGCCGAAGGCTTTCCGCCATGTGCTGCGGCAGAGCCGCAAAGCTAAGACCAAGTTTAGAGGGGCGCACTTGTGCGCCCAATCCGGGGCGGACAAGTCCTCCTGCTAAACCTTTCGTCGCGCGTGTTCTTTCAGCCAGCAACGATCCATCACAACTAACAACCCTGCGTTCAGGGCGCGCTGTGCAGCGGCTTCATCGATCACGCCTTCCTGCAACCAGACTGCTTTAGCGCCAATCGCAATCGCTGCGTCCACGGCGGCGCCGGCTTCTTCGGATCGTCTGAATATATCGACGAGATCGATTGGCCCCGAGAGATCGCCGAGAGACGCGTGAGCCTTTTCGCCCAGCACTTCGGTTTCGTTTGGATTCACCGGAATGATTCGATATCCAACGCGCTTCATATAAGCCGCGACGCCGTGCGATGGGCGCCAGGAACTGGACGACAGGCCGACGACCGCGATGGTGCGGCATTCGTCGAGGATGCGTCGGATGGATTCGCTGCTGTTGATTTCCAAAACAGATTCTCGCTTGCGGCTCCGCCGCCTGATGTGCGGAAAGGCTCTGCCTTTCCGGGAAAGCTCGATTTCCAAATGAGGCTATGCCTCCTAGTCTAGATGACCGGAGGCGCAGCCTCCTAAATCTCAAAGGTAGCTTAACGGAAAGGCGGAGCCTTTCCGCACATCGGAGGGCCGAGCCCTTTGAGCGTCCTTCAAGCTTTGACTGTGCGTCACGCCTCAGAGAGTACGCTTCACCGCGCGGATAGAGTCGCCGCGTGCAGATCCTGCAACGCACGCACGCTGACTTCTTTCTTTTCTATTCGCGATGCCAGCGCTTCCACCAACGCCTGCGCGCCGGTCATGGTCGTCACGCAGGGAACGTTGTATTGCAGAGCGGCGCGACGAATCGCCTGTTCGTCGTAATGCGAAGCCCGACCCAGCGGCGTGTTGATGATCAGAGCCACTTCGCCTTGCCTGATGTGATCCGCGACGTTTGGACGTCCCTCGTTAACTTTGAAAACAGTAGTAGCTTCCAAACCGACTTCGCGCAGGCGAGCTGCTGTGCCGACGGTAGCCATCAAAGAAAATCCCAGACGCGTAAGCCGTCGCGCGAGTAGCACCGCCTGACCCTTGTCCGCTTCACTCACGCTGATGAAGGCCGTGCCGCTCGCCGGCAGCCCAATACCGGCGGAGGTCATCGCCTTTGCGTAGGCTTCGCCAAAACTTTCACCGACACCCATAACTTCTCCCGTCGAGTGCATTTCGGGGCTCAAGACAGGATCGACTCCGGGAAACTTACGGAACGGAAAGACCGGCGACTTGATATAGAAACGATCCACTGTGAGTTCTTCGGGCAGACCAAATTCCTTCAGCTTCCTGCCGGCCATGACCAGCGAGGCGACGCGGGCGATCGGGAGACCGGTGGCCTTCGAAACAAAAGGGACCGTGCGGGACGCTCGCGGATTAACTTCGAGCACATAGACGCGATCGTCTTTGATCGCGAATTGAATGTTCATCAAGCCGTTCACGGTCAAAGCGGTCGCGAGCCGACGTGTGTAGTGCCGCATCGTCTCCAGGTGTTCTTCGGCGATGCGCACCGGCGGGAGCACACACGAAGAATCGCCTGAATGAATTCCGGCTTCCTCAATATGTTCCTGAATGCCGGCGATGACGCACGCCGTGTCATCCGCGAGGGCATCGACGTCGAACTCGGCGGCTTGCTCGAGAAACTTGTCGATCAGCACCGGACGATCGTGAGAGAAGTCGACCGCGGCGCGCATGTAGTCGTCGAGGGTTTCTTCGTCATAAACGATCGCCATGGCCCGGCCGCCAAGCACGTAACTCGGCCGCACGAGGACCGGATAACCTATGCGCTCGGCAATCGTGCGCGCTGCTTCAATCGAGATGGCAGTGCCGTTCTCGGGTTGTGGAATTCCCAGCTCGCTGAGCAGTGCGCCGAAACGCTTTCGATCTTCGGCCAGATCGATTGAGTCCGGCGACGTGCCGATGATTGGGACGCCGGCTTCATGCAGACGCATGGCCAGGTTCAAAGGAGTCTGGCCGCCAAATTGAACAATCACGCCCGTGGGTTTCTCAACATCGACGATGTTCATGACGTCTTCGAACGTCAATGGCTCGAAGTACAAACGATCGGAAGTGTCATAGTCGGTCGAGACAGTTTCCGGATTGCAGTTAACCATGATCGTTTCAAAGCCGGCTTCGTGCAGTGCAAAGGAAGCATGACAACAGCAGTAGTCGAACTCGATGCCCTGGCCAATGCGGTTGGGTCCCGAACCGAGAATCATGATCTTCTTTCGATCGGTGGGCCGGGCTTCGTCTTCCTCTTCATAAGTCGAATAAAGATATGGAGTGTGGGATTCGAACTCGGCGCCGCAAGTATCCACACGCTTGTAGACGGGAATCAGGCCAAGCGTCTTGCGATAGGCGCGGACTTCGTCTTCGGTGCGGCTGGTCAGATAAGCCAGACGGCGATCGGACAGCGCTGCTTCCTTGAAAGCTCGCAAAAGATCGAAGGGGATTTCTTCCAGCGTCTTGCCTTCGATTTGCTCCTGAATCTCCATCACCTGCTTCAGCTGATCGAGAAACCACGGATCGATGCGCGACAGGCGATAGATCTCATCGATAGGCCAGCCGTGTTCGAGCGCATAGGTGATGTACGAGAATCTTTGCGAGTTGGGGCGCGCGAGCTTTCTTTGCAACTCATCGTTGGATACGTCTTCAAGACGCAGTGGCTTTACCGCTTCGAGCGAACGCAGGCCTTTGAACAGAGATTCTTTGAAGGTGCGGCCGATGGCCATTACTTCGCCGACGGATTTCATTTGTGTGCCGAGCACGTCTTCAGCGTCGCGAAACTTTTCAAAATTCCATTTGGGGATCTTGGTAACCACATAGTCGATGGTCGGCTCGAATGATGCCGGAGTCTTCTTCGTGATATCGTTGGGAATTTCGTCGAGCGTGTAACCGACGGCCAGCTTGGCTGCAATCTTGGCGATTGGAAATCCTGTCGCCTTTGACGCTAGGGCGGACGACCGGGAAACGCGGGGATTCATTTCAATGATGCGAATTTCGCCGTTCTCAGGATTTACCGCGAACTGAATATTCGAGCCGCCGGTTTCCACTCCGACTTTGCGAATAATCGTAATCGCCATGTCGCGCAGCCGCTGGTACTCGCGATCGGTCAGCGTTTGAGCCGGGGCGACCGTGATCGAGTCGCCGGTGTGCACTCCCATCGGATCAAAGTTCTCGATCGAACAAATGATCACGACGTTGTCGGCGAGATCGCGCATCACCTCCAACTCGAACTCTTTCCAGCCGAGGATCGATTCTTCGATCAGTACTTCATGAATTGGGGAAGCGGCCAGGCCGTTGCGCACGAGCTCTTCGAACTCTTCCGGATTAAAAGCTGTGCCGGCTCCGCTGCCGCCCAGAGTAAATGACGGGCGAATGATTGCGGGATAGCCGGTCTCTTCGACGATCACGGCCGCTTCCGACCAGGACTTGGCGAATCCGCCGAGGGGCATCGGCAAGCCGACCTCGTCCATCGCCTGCTTGAACAACATGCGATCTTCGGCGACCTTGATGGCCTCGCGTTTGGCGCCGATCATCTCGACGCCGCATTCGTCGAGCACGCCGGCATCGGCCAGATCGATTGCGAGATTGAGCGCCGTCTGACCACCAACCGTTGGCAGCAGTGCGTCAGGCCGCTCGCGCCTGATGATGGCTGATACTGATTCAACTGTGAGTGGTTCGATGTAAGTACGGTCGGCCATCTCCGGATCAGTCATGATGGTGGCCGGATTCGAATTGACCAGGACCACCTCGTAACCTTCCTGGCGCAGCGCCTTGCACGCCTGGGTGCCTGAGTAATCAAACTCGCAGGCCTGTCCGATAACTATGGGACCAGAGCCGATGATCAGGATTTTGTGAATGTCAGTGCGCTTCGGCATCGATTAAGTGGATCAGACTGATTGGACTTGCATTAGGACGAAACATTTTACATAACTATTGGGTTTAGACGAATTGAACCGAACGCTTGTAGTGTCCTTGTTTGAGTTTTTCTCCGTGTGCTCCGTGTCTCCGTGGTGAGTATAAGTCGCGGACCGGAATTTACCACGGAGACACCGAGCACACGGAGAACAGAACTTTTCGAATCAGGCGACTACTGAACGCTCATGGTCAAAATTAAGACTGTCCTGGTAACGATATTTCTTGCCGGCCTCACGTGCCAGGCTGTGCCGGGCCAAACCCCACGCACGGCTGAAGACTACAATAATCGCGGTCTTGAACGACAAGGAAAAGGTGACATTGATGGCGCGATTGAGGATTACTCCAAAGCGCTTGGGCTCAAAGCTAAGCCGAGCACCATCGCGACGATTTACAACAACCGCGCGAACGCGCGCATGAACAAGAACGATCTCGATAGCGCAATCGCTGACTACACGAAAGCGATTGAAGCGGAGCCTGACAACCATGAGAACTACTACAATCGTGGAGTCGCGCGATTGACAAAAGGCGACAATGGCGGCGCAATCGAAGATTTTTCCCGGACGATAGAAATGTCGCCGAGGTTCGCACTCGCTTATAACAACCGCGGCAATGCTCGCAAAGCCAAAGGCGACGTCGAGGGCGCTATTGTTGACTACACTAAAGCGCTCGAGCAGCAGCCGCGATATGCTGAAGCTTACTACAACCGTGGAGTGGCGTTTCAAAGCAAAGAGGATCTCGACCGCGCTATTAAGGATTACTCGGCGGCCCTGGGATTGGCGCCGCGGTTCACCGACGCTTATGTCAACCGCGGGCAGGCGAAACAGAGCCGGCACGACCTTGACGGGGCCATCGCGGACTACGATCGCGCGCTCGAACTGAAAACCGATGAAGCCGGGATCTACTTTGCGCGGGCTACTGCTCGTCAGGAAAAGAAGGATCTGACTGGCGCCCTGGCAGACTATTCAAGAACGATTGAGCTGGATCCAGGTTCGGCGCAGTCTTATGCCAACCGAGCCGTAGTCGAAATTCTGCTGGGGAGGGATTCGCAGGCAGACCAGGATTTTGATAGGGCCTTCAAGATTGATCCGAGTCTGAAAGCGCGGTTCAGAGAATTTATTGAGAACCGGCGCCGTAATCAGAAGCCTTGACGGCCACTGTGAAGGCGCAATTGGACAGCAAGATGAAAATCTTCGTTAGACAAATCACGTTGGTAGCGGCATTTGTCGTCGTCGTGCTGACTCCATCCTTGTCCGTTGGTCAGAAGCCCCCCCTTCAGGACACTCTTGACCCGGTCGCTAATAAGAAGGACCTGTATCCGGCGAGCGCCGATGCAAAGAAAGAAATTGCAGCGGCGCTCAAGCTCGCGACGGCAGATAAGAAACGCGTGCTGCTCGTCTTTGGCGGCAACTGGTGTTACGACTGTCACGTGCTCGATCGCGCGTTGCATGAAGGAGCCGCCGGAAAAGTCATGAGACAAAGCTTTCTGCTGGTGCACGTCGATATTGGCGAAGGCGATAAGAACCTTGATCTGGTGAAGCAATACAAAACTACTTTGGATAAGGGCGTGCCCGTCGTCGTTGTTTTGAATCGCGACGGCCGCTTGCTCTATGGCAGCGATGATGGGGAGTTTGAAGCCGCGCGGAAGATGATCAAGAAAGACCTGCTCAACTTCCTGATACGCTGGAGAGAACGTGCCTCGCGTTCCAGGCACTAGCGGATCTGTGCTTGTGTGGTGAGGGCGGATTCTAATCTTATCAATGCATGGAAGGTTGAGACCCGCGCACGCCATTACTCAATGGGCTCGCCAAATATATTTTCCGGTTTTGTCGACGTACGCTGCTTTGCCGTCCTTCCAAACGAGCGCGATGCCTTGATGAAACGGCTCTGCTTCAGTGAACTGAAAATCGACGACGACCGTTCCTGACTTGTCGATATACCCGAAGCCGCGATTTGAATGTACAGCGGCGAGGCCTTCGGAAAAACTCTGGCCGCTCTCATAATCGGTTGCGATGGAAACCTTCCCAGCCTTGTCGATGTAATTGAGCTTTCCGTCTGGCCGCCTGACCAGAGCAAGTCCATCGGAGAAATCTCCGGCGCCATGAAATGACGGCTTAATCACAAGATCCCCGCGAGTATCGAGGTAACCTAAGTCGTACAATTCGTCTGGATTCTCGGAACGCACGCCTACCTTCGCCATCCCCTCAGAGAAGCTTTCAGCAAAATCAAAACGCGGCGCAACCACGACGACACCCAACTTGTTGATGTAGCCAAAGTGAGGTCCAATCTTTACCGGAGCCAGACCGTCGACGAATTTCCAGGTGCTCAGGAAGTGCGTCGGGATTACCATCGCGCCGGTCCTGTCAATGAAGCCTTCAGTGGCGATACCGCGTTCACCCGGGAAATCGGAGCAATCCTTGTTCGTGCTTACCGACGCTAGTCCCTCAGAGAAGTCCGAAGCTCCGCAGTACTCGGCTTTGATTACCATCTCTCCCGCGTTGTTGATGTAGCCGTCGGGCCCGCCGCCCACCAGCGCGACCCGCGCGCGGCCATCCGAGAACAATCCAGCATCACTGAATTGCGGTTTAATAACGATCTTTCCGGCCGGATCGATGTAACCCCATTTGTCACCGACTCTCACCGCGGCATAGCCCTCTGAAAAGCCCGAGACTTCGTCGAACTGAGGCTTTATGATCATCTTGCCATTGCGATCTATATAGCCCCACTTGCTATGTTCGAAGGCTCGGAATAACTCGATGTTTTGCTTTTGGGGCTGGCCCAGGGCCGAAGGAAAATAGACGAGATAGGAAAGAACCAGGACCAGGTATGGTACAAGCCTCCCGTACCATTCGAAACGTGAACGAGCGAGCTGCACAACTCTTCCCGTCAGGACGTGGCGCATGCCCCGAATTGTACCGTGGCATTGACCTCTGTCAAAGACTTTGAGATCGAGGTGGTGACTTACAAGAGGTGTTTAGAGTACCGACTTTAGTCGGGTTCTTTCACAATCGTAAAAGCCCGACTGAAGTCGGTACTCTGAACGCCTGCTTCTCAAGTTCGGACTCTAACCACCGAGGTGCATCTTGAGTAAGGCCTGACTTTTTGATAATTTGCTACAGTTCCCCCAGCACATAACTATCGATCAAGGAGTTCCATAATGAAGAGAAGGTTGCTTCTGTTCGCTGTTGTTATCTTCGCGGTCTCGGCGGTCACTGTTATTTCATTCGCGCAACGAACGCGCGACGCCGCTGAAAAACCGATCAGCGGCGATTTCAAGATCACTATAAAGAATACGGTCAGCGGACAGAATTATCAGAGTACGACCATGATTAAGGGTAAGCGCGAACGCAGCGAAAGCAGCACGGGTGGCATGAATACCGGCAGCGTGAGTATCACCCAGTGCGACTTGCGCCGGACGATCCAGGTCAATGACAGTTCGCGAAAGTATCTGATTACGCCGATCGAATCTGATGCGGGCGACGTTGTTACCGGCAGCGCGACCAGTTCTACAAGTGGCGGTGCAACCACACGCGGTGGCGTAGTGACCATGACCATTAATACGATCGACACCGGCGAGCGGAAGGAGCTGTTTGGCTTTACCGCGCGGCACTTGAAAAGGTCGATGACTTCTCAGACATCCGCCGACGCTTGTTACCAGAACCAGATACGTATGGAAACCGACGGTTGGTACATCAATTTAGAATACGGGCTTAATTGCGGATCGGAGAGACCGCCACAGACGGGCGGCCGCGCTGCGCCAGGCGGATGTCGGGATCGCTATCAATTCAAACGCACCGGTCCAGCCACGCTGGGCTATCCGTTGATCGAAACCATGACCATGTACAGCGCGGACGGCCGTCCCATGTTCACGAGGACGCAGGAGGTGATCGAGTTGTCGCGCCAGCCGCTCGATGCCGCGTTGTTCGACGTCCCCGCAGGTTATACGGAGGCGAGGACTCAGGAAGAAATGTCGGGCGCGCCGTCGATGGCTGACATTATGGCGATGCAACGGCAACAGTCCGGCCAGCCAAGTCCGGGAAGTGGCCAGAGTTCCATGTCGAGTGCTCCCGCGAACGCGAACGCCACCGGAAGAGTTCGCGTCGGCGTGGTTGAATTCAACAATAAAACCAAGTCGACAGTTTCCACCGATTCCCTGCGACAGCAACTGATCGCCATGCTCAACGGCAACGGGATCGATGCTGTAGCGCTGAACGCGAGTTCGCCAAGCGAAGCTGCGATCGAAGCGAAGGCCAAAGAATGCGCCTATGTTTTGTACACCGACATCTCGACGCTCAAGACTGCCTCGGCTGGAAAGAAGCTTGGCGGATTGCTGGGCCGCGCCGCTGGCGTCGGCTCAAGCGATGCAGGTAAGTCGGAAGCCAAACTGGACTTTCGGTTGATTGCAACAGGAAGTTCATCGCCGACGGTCCAGTCGTCTGCTTCGAGCAAGGAAGACAGCGACCAGGCGAGTGTGAGTGCCGCGATTGAAAGTGAAGCCAAAGCCGTAGCGTCTGCCATTGGAAAGATGTAGTTGGTCGGTAAGAAGACTTGTAAGAATGCAACCAGTCAAACAACCCGAGTTGGAGAGTCATACCCTGACTGATGATCAGGTTAATGACAGCGTCTCTTCCATCGGCGACCTCCAGAGGCAGAAGGCCGCTCTCGAGGAACAGAATCGAAAGCTTCAACAGGTCGCCGAGTATCGTTCAGCATTTCTCGCTCGGCTGGCGCACGAGCTGCGTACGCCGCTTACGTCTATCCTGGGCTTTTCTGAAATCCTGCTCACCCATGAAGAGTTGACCGATACCCAGCGCGGTTTCTGCGAGAGAATTCAAAACTCTGCACATCAGTTGCAGGGCAGTCTCAGTCAGTTGTCGGACCTTTCGCGACTGGAAGCAGGCCAGTCCGAGCTTCACCTTGAAGAATTTTCGCTGGAGGACCTTTTGCGTGAAGCGTGCCAGGGGCTCGCGCGACAAGCCGAGAAGCAAAATGCCGAAATTCGATGTCAGGTGGGAGACGATTTGCCCTCGGTCGTTTCAGATCGAGGAAAGCTGCGACAGGCGGTTTACAACTTCCTGGCTTACGCGATAACCCGCAGCCCTGGCGCGCCGGTCATCGTTTCGGCGGAAAAGGATCCGGCCGGGTTTTTGCTCAAGATCGAAGATGAAGGCGAATCACCCGTTGATTGCACCGCGTTCATTGAGTTGGATACTTCAAATAGGCGAGCCGGCAGCAGCGACATCGGCCTGGCTATCGCCAGACAGAACATCGATTTGCTCGGCGCCAGTCTTAGCTTTAAGAATCGTGAACCTCGTGGATTGCAAGTCGTGATTCAACTTCCAGGTGCGCCGCCCGATGCTTGATGAGGTCAGTACCGGAAGCGGTAGCGACCGGGTTACAGTTTGGCGAACTCGACGATGGCGTGGTTGAGACCCGGTCGCTACCGCACCCGGTACTGATGACTCCATTTTGAAATTGTTGTTTCGAGCCATCCGAAATCATGCCTGATCCCGCGACGCATCCGCAGACGCATTCAGCAGATGTCGAAATACGCGAAGTATTGTCGATCGACGAATACGATGCCTGTATCAAGTTGCAGCGTGACGTGTTCGGACTTCCGGATCTGGAGATTTCCCCGCGCCGGCACCTGATTGTTTCGCGCGAGGCCGGCGGTTGGACCCTGGCCGCATTCATTAAAGGAAAAATCGTCGGCTTTGTGCATCACCTGGCGGCGGTGCGTGGCGACGAGATTTTTGGATACTCGCACATGATGGCGGTGGCGGCCGACTCTCAAAACCTTGGCGTCGGCGCGAAGTTGAAGTGGGCGCAGCGGGCGCGCGCCCTGTCAGAGGGACGCGACTTTATCAAATGGACGTTCGAACCGCTGCGCGGGCGGAACGCTCACTTCAATTTGAATCGTTTGGGAGTCGTCATCAGGGATTATGCGATGAACTTTTATGGGACCGATTACGTCACGAATCCGGTTGAGAAAAGCGCCGGCGCCAGCGGCATGGACAGCGATCGTCTGTTCGCGAGCTGGGAGTTGCGCTCGCCGCGAGTGGCAGCGTTGGCGGCGGGTCAGGACTTTTCACTGGGAGCGCCGGATGAAGTGATCGAAATTCCCCTGGACTTTACGGCGCTCTTGAAATCAGATCCGGACACCGCCAAGCACGAGCAGTTACGCGTCCGCGAAGAGTTCCTGGAACTCCTTGGGGCGGGTTTGGTTTGCCGTGCGTTTGATCGTAACGCCGATCGGCCAAAGTATTTGTTTTATCTTCAAAGAGGACAGCCACGGAGACACAGAGACGCAGAGCCGTAAGGAGACAGCGAGCTGATTGGCGGTTCGCTCATTTCTTTCCTCTGCGCCTCTGTGTCTCTGTGGCGAAGCGCATTTTCATTAGTTACGCTTTCGGAATTCACACTTGCCAAAACGACCATCAATCGAAAAAGCGATCAAGGATCTGCGGGAAGAAATTCAGCGCCACGAGGACCTCTACTATCTTCACGAAAATCCCGAGATCTCGGATCGCGAGTATGACGAACTAATCGAGAAGCTACGTCAACTCGAAGAGAAGAACCCGCAATTCATCACTCCAGACAGCCCGACGCAACGCGTTGGTGGCAAGCCGGCTGAAGGATTTCCGGAATTCTTTCATCGCCGGCCGATGTTGTCACTCGATAACAGCTACAACATTGAAGAGCTGCGCGCCTTTGACGAGCGCTGCCGAAAACTTGCGGACGGGACGGCGCTCGAATATGTCGCCGAACTCAAGATTGACGGGTTGTCACTTTCAAATCACTACCTGGACGGATTGTTTGTCCGCGGCGTGACGCGCGGCGATGGCCTGCGCGGAGAAGACGTGACGGCCAACGTCCGTACGATTCGCAGCGTGCCGCTGAAGCTGAGAGCTGCGACAACCAAAGTTGGCCGGGAGATTGAAGTCCGCGGCGAAGCGTATCTGCCGCGAAAGGTCTTTGAAAGAATCAACGCCGAGCGCGAGGAAGAAGGCGAGCCTCGTTTTGCGAATCCGCGCAATGCCGCTTCGGGCGCGATTCGTCAAATTGATCCGGCCATGGTGGCGAAACGCCGGCTGGACATGTTCGCGTACGACGTGCTGGCCGGCGAGCGAAAACCATTCGCCACTCATTGGGAGGCCCTCGATTGGATGAATAGCGCGGGCTTTCGCGTCAATCCGAATCGCAGGCTGTGTAAGTCGATCGACGAGGTGATTGATTTTTGCGATGCCATGGAATTAAAGCGTGACGATCTGGGTTACGAAATCGACGGCGTAGTAGTGAAAGTGAATTCGACGGATTTGCAGGATGAGTTTGGCGCGACCGGAAAGGCGCCCCGCTGGGCGATCGCCTACAAGTACGCCGCGCGCCAGGCGACTACGAAAGTGAACGACATCATCGTGCAGGTCGGACGCACCGGCGCGCTTACTCCGGTGGCTGTCCTTGAACCGGTACAGCTTGGCGGCGTCACGGTCTCGCGCTCGACGCTGCACAACGAAGACGAGATTGAACGGCTCGGCTTAAAGATTGGCGATTGGGTCTTGATTGAACGCGGCGGCGACGTCATCCCGAAAGTCATAAAGGTTGTCGAATCAAAACGCACGGGCAAGGAAAGGAAATTCAAGATGCCCGAAGAATGTCCGGTGTGCGGCGGGCGCGTCTCACGACCGGAAGGCGAGGCGCTGTCGCGCTGCGTTGCCGCTGATTGCTCGGCCCAATTGATCGGTCGCTTGTTGCACTTTGCGTCGCGACGGGCGCTGAGAATTGAAGGCCTTGGGTACGCGCTGGCGGAACAATTAATCGCTAAGAAGATGATCAGCGACGTGGCGGATTTGTACCGTTTGAAGTTGGACGACCTGGCCTCGCTGGAACGGATGGCAACAAAGTCGGCGTCAAACGTCCTCTCCCAGATCGAAGCGAGTAAATCGCGTGACCTCTGGCGCCTGATTTACGGTCTCGGCATTCGCCATGTAGGCGAACGCACCGCTGGGATCCTGGCGCGGCAATTCGAATCGCTTGAGCGTTTGGGCCAGGCGACGGTAGAAGAACTGGACGAGGTCCACGAGATCGGGTTAACGATGGCCCAAAGTATTCGCGATTGGTTCGACGATCCGGGAAACAAAGACTTGTGTCGTCGTCTGCGCGATGCAGGCGTCCGCACGGAGAGCGAAGACCAGCCCGGCGGGGCAGGGAAGCCAACAGATGAAAGATTCGCCGGCAAACAATTTGTGTTGACTGGGTCGCTTCCCGGCATGACTCGCGATGAAGCCCGCGCCCTGATCGAAACGAGTGGAGGTCGGGTGACAACCTCGGTAAGTAAGAAAACGGATTTCGTCGTCGCCGGCGCCGAACCTGGATCGAAACTGGATAAGGCGGTCGAGTTGGGTGTGCCCGTAATCGACGAAGCGGAATTCAAAAAGATGTTAGGATAACGCCGGTGAATAAAATGGAATCTGCTGAGCAGGAAAAACAGGAACAGAAACTCGAATTGATGTACACGCTCTTTTGCGATGACGTCCGTCTCGAAGTAGGCAACAAACTCTCCTACATGGGAGTCTTTCAAAACATCGTCGTGCCGCAACTGCCGGTCTGGTTGCCGAAACTCGCCGTGGTGAATCACTGGAGAGGGCAAGGTGCGCATCTCTCCGAGGTGCGAATCCTGATGCCGGATCGGCAACAAGCGCTGGTCGTGTCACAACCTGCGCCTTTCGAAATTGCTCACGGCTCGGCCGACAACATCAGCTTCTTTGTAAACGTGACGTTTCCGGTCGCCGGCCAGTACCTGGTCCAGACGTTAATAGATTCCAATTTGTTTGACGAGCGGGTGTTGACGGTGTCCGACCAGCAGCTAATTGCGCCGGAAGAAGAAGAATCAGACGCGGTGAATTAGAGATCGACTCCTTGGAAACTGGAATACGATCCACGAAACCACACTAAACAACACGAAGAAGACTCCTGTTTCGTGTCGTTTCGTGTTACTTCGTGGATCGCTTTTGCAGTTCTAAAGCATTTCGTAAGATTTGATTTTATAGTTGAGAGTGGTAGTGCCCAATCCCAGCATGCGGGCCGCCCGCGCCTGGTTCCCACCGGTAAGTTCCAAAGCTCGACCGATCAATCGCATCTCAAAGCGTTTTACTTCATCGAAGAAGCTAACTTCCGATCTTACGCTAAGGCCATCGACCGCCACCGAGGCTTCTGCCAGAGCGTTTTCGTGGTCCAGTGACTCGGCTTCATGAAGCAGAGCGCTCGCCATGTCTTTAATCTTTTCCAGACGCTCTGCCGCTGCAGCTTTGCGCTGGCGCGACGGCAGGCCTCGCAGGCGCCCTTTCGAAATCGATTCAACAATTGCCGCTTTTGCAGTACTCATATGAATGCCCCCCTGAGACTCCCTGGTTAAGACGATTTAGAAAATGATCCGTTAACAAAGACCGTTAAGTATGATTCTAGAGACGCTTGACCTCGCTCTGCGGTTCCAAGTTTTTGAGTGTCTAAATAAAAATGCCCATTCAACCACAGCGAAGAGCGACGTTTTTGATGCGGCCGCGCCGCGGTAGGTTTGCGGAAAGGATCGGGGCTTGTGTCAAGACTGTGTCAAGAAATTGAAAATAAAGACGCGGGCATTCGACTATCGCCGTGCGGGTGCTTTCGCCGCGCGAGAGAGAAGTCGCGCGATTTTATCAAGTCCGGCGGGGTTCGCACTGTGCTTTTTAGCCATCGAGATCGATCGTTGACCCAACACCACGTAGGCGGCCAGGGCCTGGGGCAGGTTGGCGGTCTGGAGTGCGGCGAGATGCTTCTGCACGGTGGACACGTCGCCCCGTTTGAAGGTCCCCGTTAGTGCTCGGGCGGGATCCTGAGTTGCCAGATTCGCCACGGTGCTTTCAATCAGGGGCAAGAGAATACGCCGCGCGCGCGCCGGTCGCAGGCCGCAAGCGCCGAGCATCTCCAGGGCGATATCGAACAGCGCCGTCATATTTGGCGAAGCAGTCACGGCGGCTGCGTGATACAACGCCTTCCGATGAGAGTCGATCTTGAAACTCTCTCCACCAAGTTCGCGGACGATCGACCTCCCAATGCTGACTGCTTCAGGATCGCCTTCAACTGAAAAGAACGCGTGGGTCAGCAGGTCCGCTCCGGACCGCGACTCGCTAATTGAGACGAGAGGATGAAGCGAGCCGGCGGCGAAACCCGCGCGTCGAAGTGGTTCGAGGACATCCGCAGACAGAGCGCCGCTGGTATGCAAGACAACTGGGCGAGCGGCCTCACGGGTTTTGTCATCACGCGATTTTGGGATAAATATTTCAGCCATTTGCTGAGCAACTTGAGCGATAACGTCGTCCGGCGTTGCAATCAAGATGAGCGAGCAGCGATTGAGGCGAGCACGCTGACTGGGGCTCAATCTACTCAATTGAAGGGCGGAGATGGCGAGAGTCTTTGGACCGAATGTCTTTGCCGCGCGACGGGCCGTGGCAGGCCGATTCGCGACTACAACTTTTATCTTGTAGCCGGCCGCTTTCAGGGCCAGGCCCAGAGCGGTACCCAGGCGGCCTGCACCGATGATTGACACGGAAGGCTGTTTTGCGGGCCTCGTCTTTTGTGATCGAGAACCAGCGCGGCGAGACTTCGGCGGCGAATTTTTGGTGGTCGGTCGCATCCAGCTTGTGACAAGGCAGCTTGTGCTGAGGGGTCGGACTCTAACACGCAGTCCGATTCGCGCGCAATTCCATAGGATTTTGACTCGCGTTGGTCTATAATGCCGAGCGAAGTCAAAAGCCAGTCGATTGGAAATTACACTCAGCGGCTTCAAACTTCAGCGCAACCTCGATAGTAAAGACAGCATCAAAGCGGTGCGTTAACAGAAAATGCAGTGCCGGTGCCTCGGGTGCTGCCCCCGAAGAAAAGCTAAAGCGGCCACTCGCGAAATTGAGCGGCCACCGGAAGATGAAACCCGGTCTTTCTCTCCCGGCCTCGGAAGTTGGAGGTTCAAATGAAGATTCGCTTCTCTCGCGCCGTCACCGCAGTTGGCCTGGGAATCAGTCTGTGGGTTAGCAGCGTTGCAGTTCTGGCGGCACCGCAGCAACCAAAAGATCAGCCGCAACCGCAAACTCAGTCGGCATCGACGAAGACTGACCCGAAGGCCCAAACCACAGACCCGAAGGCTCCGCCACAACCAGCCTCAAACAAAACACTTTCGACCAACGAAGACCCGACCATGATCGGGAAGCGCAATATCAATAAGGGCCTGTGGGGCAAGCTTGCCGCCGGGACCGACAAGGAAGTGCGTGCAGGCCGGATGCTGGCAGCCGAAGTCGATAAAGAGGCAAAGTTCATCGACGATCCGATCATTACTGAATATGTGAATCGGGTCGGTCAGAATATCGTCCTCCACTCAGACGCCAAGATTCCCTTCACAATCAAAGTCATCGACTCGGATGAAGTAAACGCTTTTGCTCTGCCGGGTGGTTACTTTTACGTTAATAAGGGACTGGTTCTGGCAGCCGATAACGAAGCGGAACTGGCCGGCGTCATGGCCCATGAGATTGCCCACGTTTGTGCGCGCCATGCCATGGAGAACGAAAGGAAGATGCAGGTTCTCGACTATGGCCTGTTGGCCGGAATGATCCTGGGCGGCGGCATCATCGGAAATGTCCTCTACAACGGTGGCGGAATGATCGAAGGAATGGCCTTCCTGAAATTCAGCCGCGGAGCAGAAGAAGAGGCCGACAAGTTGGGCATTCAGTACATGTGGGCCGCCGGTTATGATCCGAATGCCATGGCCACGATGTTTGAGAAGCTGGAAGCCAAGAACAAGAAGAAACCCGGAACTATTTCAAAGCTGTTCGCTACGCATCCGGCGCCTCCGGAGCGGCGCGCGTCCGCAATCGCTCTGGCCGCGCGTTTCCCGGAGCGCGATGAATATGTGATCAGCTCTTCGGAATTTCAACGAGTCAAGAACCGGCTGTTGAGACTGTCCAATGCGCGCGCGGCCTCGAATGGCGCGATTGCCGGAGCAGATGACGGTACGCCCGGGCGTCCAACTCTGAAACGCCGCGTACCGACCCCTGATGATTCGACGACTAACCCGGATGGTACGGCGAAACCGGATAGCGCCAAGCCGGCTCCGCCTACTTTGAAGCGTGAACCGGAACCGCAACCGACCCCAACGCCAAAACCGTAAGAGGGTGTGGGGCAGCCGGGCAGTATCCCGTCATTAGATAATCAAGGCTCTCAAGCAGAATTGCTTGAGAGCCTTTTTCTCGTGCGCGTGAGAAACAGGTGTTCAGAGTACCGACTTCAGTCGGGTTTTACGGCGGTGAAGAGCCCGGTACTCTGAACGCATGTCCTTAAGGGGTCCACTAACAATCCTTGCCCTTGCTAACGCGGGGGCTTCTGACAAGCGCGTCCTATTGTTCGTGATACCGAACCGCAGCCGCCGTTGCGGTCCCGGCTTTCGCACGGGGTTCTTCCTTCCTGATTACACCCCTGAAGAACGCGCGGAAGTATCCGTACATTGAAAACATCGAAGAGATCACCACGACCCAGAGCATCGCCCGCCCGGCCGTGTACAGCAACACCTGCCAATCAAACCAACTCGTAGGATCGGGCCCGGTAAGATGCGACCAGGCGAGGCGCAGCTCAGGGACCGTCCAAAACTGAATCGCCGGAAAGGGCCGGCCAAAATTTGAAACGTGTGGTAATCCGCCCGCGGGCGAGATCGAGAGGATAAGCAGTCCCACAGTCACTACCTGCGCCACCATCTTGAATTTGCCCATTCGCGAAGCCGAGATGATCACTCCCTCAGTTGCGGCAATTGAGCGCAGGCCGGTGACTGCAAATTCGCGCCCCACGATGATAACCACCGCCCAGGCCGGCGCTAAATGATTCTCAACGAGTGAAATCAGCGCCGCCGAAATCAAAAGTTTATCGGCAATCGGATCCAGAAGCTTGCCGAGTTTTGAAACCTGCTGACGACGGCGCGCAATCTTGCCGTCGAAATAATCAGTCAGCGCGGCAACTACGAAAATCGAGACGCCCAAAAGATAGCTGGGCACGCCCAGCCAGTTTTCCGACACGGGTGTCAGCAGCACCACGACCAGCAGCGGCACGATAAAGATTCGGGAAAGCGTCAGCGCGTTGGGAAGATTCACTTAAAAACTCCGCATTACGATCCGAAGAAACTCAGATCGCAGTCTAGGTTTCGTTGTTTTGAGTGTCAAGACAGTTGCGTCGCCTATTGATTTTGAGTTCCAGCTTTAGCTTGCGGCAGCAAATCTACAACCTAAAGGTTGAACTCTGAACGCAGAGGCAACCGCCCCTTGCTCACCTCGTCACTACTCGCTAGAATACTGGGTTCTGCGTCACGCGAGATTCTTGTCTGTGCCGCAGTGCTTCGCTTTCAAGACTTATGGCTATTGACCGCATCACCGTTCGGGGCGCCCGGCAACACAACCTCAAGAACATCGACGTTGATATTCCGCGTGACAAGCTGACCGTGATTACCGGTCTTTCGGGTTCCGGCAAATCATCTTTGGCGTTCGATACCATTTATGCCGAAGGCCAGCGGCGATATGTTGAATCGCTGTCAGCCTATGCCCGCCAGTTTCTCGATCAACTGGAAAAGCCCGACGTCGATTCGGTCGAAGGTCTGTCGCCGGCAATCTCGATCGAGCAAAAGACTGTCGCCCGTAGCCCGCGTTCAACCATCGGCACGGTTACAGAGATTTACGACTATCTGCGCCTGCTCTTCTCGTCGATTGGCCTGCCCCATTGTTATCAGTGCGGGGCGGCCATCACGCGGCAGAGCGTCGAGCAGATTCTGCATGACGTACTCTCTCTGCCGGAAGGCGAGCGAGTGATGATCCTGGCGCCGATTGTGCGGGGCCGCAAAGGAGAATTCAAAAAGGAGCTGGCCAAGCTGGCTCGAGATGGATTCATCCGCGCGCGCATCGATGGCGAACTTCGCTCGCTTGATGAAGAAATACGTTTAGATAAGCGCCGCAATCATTCGATCGAAGCCGTGGTTGATCGCTTACTGATCAAGCCCGGGATCAACGAGCGGCTCGGTGAATCAATTCGGACGGCCTTGAAACTAACGAACGGCGCCGTCCTGGTTTCGGTGATTGATGGTGAAGAGAAACTGTATTCGGAAAAAATGGCCTGCGTGAATTGCGGCATCAACGTGCCGCCGCTTGAACCTCGCTCGTTTTCGTTCAACTCGGCGTACGGCGCTTGCAAGCATTGCCATGGTCTGGGCACCGTTCTGGAAATCGATCGCGGAAAACTGATTCACAATCCGGAGGAACCCACTGAACGAATGCCTTTCCTGGGGTTGGCGGACAAGGCCGGCTCGGCTTATCTCCGGAGCGCTCTGCTCGCGGTCATCGAACACTTCAAAGTAGATCCCAAGACGTCGTTTCGTGATCTGCCAAATGAAGTCCGCGAAGGTTTCTTTAACGGACTCTCAGCCCAACTGAAATTCAAACAGGGCTTGTATTCGTACAAGAGCTATTGGGCGGGCGCTCTGCCCTGGCTGCGCGAACGCTTGAATAGTCCGCCGTCGGAAAGAATCCGCGTCGCATTGGAAGAGATGGTTTCTCCCTCTATCTGCCATGAATGCCAGGGCCGTCGGCTGCGTTCCGATTCGCTCGCCGTACGCGTCGGCGGACGCGGCATTGCGGACTACACCTCAATGACAATCGAAGACGCGATTAAGGCGTTCGATCGAGTCAAACTCGGGCCGCGAGAAGAGAAGATCGCCGGACTGATCTTGCGAGAGATTAAGTCGCGCCTTCGTTTTCTCGAGACGGTCGGGCTCGGATACTTGACGCTTGATCGTCCCTCCGCAACTTTGTCAGGCGGTGAAGGACAGCGGATCAGGCTGGCGACACAAATCGGATCACAGTTGCGCGGCGTGCTTTACGTTCTGGACGAGCCTTCGATCGGTTTACACCCGAGAGACAATCGCCGCCTGCTCGATACGCTTTCTGCGCTGCGCGATCTCGGCAACACGGTCCTGGTCGTTGAGCATGATGAGGAAACGATTCGGCGCGCCGACTATGTAGTTGATCTTGGGCCGGGCGCGGGCACGCACGGCGGCAAAGTCGTCGCCTTGGGAACCCCGGCAGATGTCGCTAACAACCCGGAATCGATTACGGGGCTCTACATTAGCGGCGTACTGAAGATTCCGGTCCCCATCGAGCGCCGTTCACCCAATGGAAAAGTGATCACGGTTCGCGGCGCGCGGCACAATAACTTGAAAGAGCTGGACGTGTCTTTCCCGCTGGGCTTGTTAACTGTCGTCACCGGCGTGTCCGGCTCGGGAAAATCGACTTTGGTAGAGGACATTCTTTATCCCGCACTGGCGCGAACTCTTTACGATTCGCTGCCGGAGCCGGGAGCGCACGAGTCAATTGAAGGTCTGCAACACGTCGACAAGGTGATCGAGATCGACCAGTCGCCCATTGGACGCACCCCACGATCGAATCCCGCTACCTACACTGGATTGTTCACGCCGATTCGCGAACTCTATGCGATGTTGCCGGAGTCGCGCGAGCGCGGCTACAAGCCCGGGCGCTTTTCGTTCAACGTCAAAGGCGGTCGTTGTGAAGCCTGCGAGGGCGAGGGTCTAAAACGGATTGAGATGAATTTTCTTCCGGACGTTTACGTTCTGTGCGACGTGTGCCGCGGTGCTCGGTACAATCGCGAGACCCTCGCGGTCAGGTACAAAGGAAAATCGATCGCGGAATTGCTGGACGCTACCGTCGAAGAGGCCTTGCCGCTCCTCGAAAACATTCCGCAAATTAAGCCGAAGCTCCAGACACTGCTGGATGTCGGGCTTGGTTATATTAAGTTGGGCCAGTCGGCGACGACACTTTCCGGAGGCGAAGCCCAGCGCATCAAGCTCGCCAAGGAACTCTCAAAACGGGCAACCGGGCGAACGATTTACATTCTCGACGAACCCACCACCGGCTTACACTTTGCCGACGTGCACAAGCTGCTTGATGTGCTTCAGCGTCTGGTCAGTCTCGGTAATACCGTGATCGTGATCGAACACAACCTCGACGTGATCAAGAGCGCCGATTTCATCATCGATCTGGGGCCGGAAGGCGGCGCGCACGGCGGTCGACTCGTCGCCAGCGGCACGCCGGAAGAAGTTGCCGCCGTGCGCCGCTCGCATACAGGGCAGGTGCTGAAGCCGCTGCTGAATGGAAACGGAAAACGCAATGGGGCGAAGAAGGTAGAACCGGCTGCGCGCGCAAATCCGGGGGAAACGAAAGTCGCGTGATCTGCGTCACCTGATCGGGACAATCGGTGAATTTTGGGGCGAAGTCGCCAGCGTCGCATGGTACAATCGACCATCCAATGATAGACGAATCAAAGCAGACTGATACGGCTGAACCGCGAATTGATCGTTCGGCCCTCTCTGTCTTTTCCTCATTTGCAGAAGCTGACGCGGCTGACAAAGCTTACTGGTTATCACGTACGCCAGAGGAACGCGTGAGCCACGTGGAGTTTTTACGGCGAATCAACTATGGAGCTCGAGCTAGCGAACGACTACAAAGAGTTCTTGAGATTGTTACGCGCCCACGGCGTTGAATATCTCCTGATTGGTGGCTGGGCGGTTGGATACCACGGATACCCCAGAGCTACCTATGACCTTGATGTCTGGATTGCGACCTCGCCCGCTAACGCTAACCGGGTCGTGAAAGCCTTGAGTGAGTTTGGCTTCAGCGTTCCCGAATTGTCCACGGACTTGTTTCTGCAACCCGATAAGATTGTGCGGATGGGTGTTGAGCCGAAGCGTATTGAAGTGATGACCTCGATATCGGGCGTTGAATTCGACGAGTGCTATCGTGAAAGAGTTGAGACGACGATGAACGATGTCCCTGTCAGTCTCATTAACCTGCACTATTTGAAGATCAACAAAAAGGCCAGTGGACGGCTTAAAGATCTTGCCGACTTGGAGCAACTTTCAAACGAACAATCGTGACAGATCGAATCTCAGCCATCGTCGCCGACAGCCTGGAAGTGAAGCGACGCTTTTTTGACGCGCACGCCGCCGACGTCGAGCGGGCTGCGCGGATAATCGCGGAGGCCTTCAAAGCTAACGGAAAACTCCTCGTATTTGGCAATGGGGGATCGGCGGCGGATGCTCAACACATCGCCGGTGAATTGGTTAACCGCTTCCTGCAAGAACGCAAAGCTCTTCCGGCAATCGCGCTGACGACAGATGGCGGCGTGTTGACCTGCATTGCCAACGACACTGGATTCGAAAATGTTTTCGCCAGACAGATCGAGGCGCTGGGAACCAAAGGCGATGTGTGTCTCGCGATTTCAACGTCAGGAAGTTCACCGAATGTAACCGCGGCCTGTGAACAGGCGCATAAGCAGGGAGTAACTGTCATCGGATTGTTGGGTCGCGACGGCGGACCGGTTGCTGCGTTGTGTGATTTGGCGCTGATTGTACCGAGCGATGATACCCAACGAATTCAGGAAACCCACAATTTGATCGGTCACATTATCTGCGAGCTGATCGAGCGGGTGTTGTTTCCTTTAGAGAAAAGCGAACAATCGTGGGCAGGTAGAGGCAACGACGAGAGCCGCGGGGGCAAGCCCCCTTCCTAACCTGAGAGCTAATCACGCTTTCGGTTTGCAACCCAGGAATCGAGATCGCGAGCGAGGATCAATACTTGTCTATCTACGAAGATCTTGAGCCGATCAGTCTGGATGAAGTCAGCACTTACCCGCTCGCCGCGCGCCAGAGCAAGGTGACGGTTGCGGACTTTGCCACGCCTGTCACTGCCCACTCTTCGCTAAATGATTACCTCGCTTCGCTGCCTAATATTCTCGCCGTTCACACGCTCCGCGATCTCGCGACGCAAATAAGACGCGCTCGTAATCTTGGAAAGCCGATCATTGGGGGCATCGGGGGGCATGTGATCAAAACCGGGCTGGGGCCAATCATGATCGACCTCATGCGCCGGGGATTTGTTACGGCAATCGCCGCGAACGGATCGGTGCTAGTCCACGATGCCGAAATTGCGATGGCGGGTTCGACCTCTGAAGATGTTGACGCCACGCTCGGAGCCGGCGGCTTTGGCGGTGCGGAGGAAACGGGAAGGCTGCTGAACGAAAGCGCGCGCGCTGGCGCCACCGAGGAGATTGGATTAGGCGAGGCGGTTGGTCGTGCCTTGCTGGCGCTTAACCCAAACATCAGGGTGCGTCGCTTCTTTGTGCTGCGTATGAAGCGCGCGTGCCGTTCACCGCTCATGTAACCATCGGCGGTGACATTGGTCATTTTCATCCGAGCGCCGACGGAGCAGCGCTGGTGCTACTTCGCATACCGACTTTCGACTGTTGGCGGAGCTCGTGCGGCGAATGGATGGTGGCGGCGTCTATCTCAATATCGGATCGGCGGTCACTTTGCCGGAAGTCTTTTTGAAATGTGTAACGCTCGTGCGCAACCTGCGTAACAATCTCGACGATATTACGACCGCTAATTTCGATTTTGTCCAGTCATACCGCCCGCTGACTAATGTCGTGCGACGCCCGACGGCGGACGGAGCAGGTCGCGGCTATGCGATCACGGGTCATCACGAACTGACGATTCCGCTGCTGGCGGCGGAGCTCATTTGCCGATCAGAAGCAGAATAGCTTCGCTGATCAACTTTAGTCCCGCCAAAACCAGGACGACTGACAGCCATTTCCTGATATTGGAAACTGGCAGAACGCGCGTGCCCAATTCGGCTCCAATCCAACCACCAATCAGCGCCGCCGGCGCCCAGTAGACAAGACTGTCAGGTAAGTTTGCAATCGTGGGATACTGCCCAACCAGTCCGGCGATTGAGTTGACCAGAATAAAAGCCGCCGAGACACCAGATGTTTCTTTGGTCGTGGCCCAATGCATCAGCAATAAGACCGGACTGAGAAAGATACCGCCGCCGACACCCGTCAGTCCCGAAAGCAGACCGATGGCCGCGCCCACTATCAGCGCCACCCAGATCGGCACCAGCGAGGTCCTCTTGCTATCCGCTGAGCCAGCGCTCCAGAACAAGCGGACAGCGCTGTAGAGGAGGACTATCCCCACGACTGATTTGTAAACCGGGACCGGCAGAGTCAGACTGCCGCCGACGTAAGCCGCCGGAATTGAAGTCACCGCAAACGGCCAAAACGTGCGCCAGGAAAAAAAACCCGCCCGATAGAAGCGAACCGAGCCGACCAGCGCGACGATGATGTTCAACGTCAGAGCGGTGGGCTTCATGATTACCGGCGCCATGCCAAACAGGGCCATCGCCGCAATATAACCGGACGCGCCTGCGTGACCCACGGTGGAGTAGAGCAACGCGATTGCAAAAATAAGAACCGCGAGCAGCAGAACTATGATCACAGCCGTATCCATAGAACGGTTTGAAGAGGAACGTGAGGATAAAAGCACAACGCGAGTCGATGGCGCAACCATGCGAGCTTTCGCTGCACCTCGCTGCGGGTTATACTTTCAACTCCCCCGGTTTAATAACTCCACTGGTCGAGAAAGCAGGGCTCGAGAGATTCATTCATGGAAGCCTCAAAGCTTGAACATTTCAAACAACTCTTGTTAGCGGAATTGCGTCGTCACACGCAGCAAGTTAGCGATGACCAGGCCGCCGCACTGGATGCGGCCGGCGAAGACGCAAAGGAAAGTGCCGACGTGTCGATGAAGGACGTCACCCAGGAGATCGCACTAAAACTCGGCGACCAGGAATCACAGATGGTGGCCGACATCGATCAGGCATTGTTGCGGATAGAAGAAGGTTCGTATGGAGTGTGCGCGCGTTGTGGCAAGCCCATTGACGAACGTCGTCTGGAGGCGATGCCGACCGCTCGTTACGACGCCGAGTGTCAGGCTGCTATTGAAGACGCAAAAGGCATGAACGCGCGGCCCACGCTCTAACGTTCCTCCGTGAATACCGCACCGGCCGAGCCATGACAAATTACTTTCTCTGCCCATAGGTTCTGCCGCGCCTGATGAGGTAAATGCGGTCATCGAGATACCCAGGGGGCAGACTAACAAATACGAATATGACAAAGAGCTGCACGTCTTTCGCCTCGACCGCAATCTCTACTCGCCGGTTCATTATCCTGGTGACTACGGATTTATCCCCAGCCCGCTGAGCGATGACGGAGATCCGCTCGACGTCCTCGTTCTGGTTGACGCGCGCCCAGCTTCACCGGCTGTGTGATGACAGTCCGGCCAATCGGATTTCTGGAGATGGTCGATCAAGGCCAGGGAGACGAGAAGGTCCTCGCCGTGGGCACTAACAATCCGATTTACAAGGAGGTGCGCGACTATGAAAAGCTATATCCGCATCTCTTGAGGGAGATTGAACACTTCTTCACGATTTACAAGGAGCTGGAAGCCAAGACAACACGCATGGTTGGCTGGCGTGACGCGGGACGCGCGCGCGAGACAATTAGCGAATGCCAGAAACGTTATGCGAAGGAGACCACCTGAACTCATTCATCAGCTTTTGAAATTTGCGAAGGTCTTTCTATAATCCTCTCCCTCAATTTTTACGGTCTTGCACATCTCATAAAGCCTAGATCGCAGTGGAGAGCCAATCCGCCCCTCAAGACTGCCTTCGGTTAAGGAGCGCATTCTTCTTAAGATGGTGTCTGTCTCAACCTGTGGATCATTAGTCATACTCTGCAGGTCCCTTAGTTTTCTGTTCAGACTGCTGAGAGTACCTTCAAGGTTTGGATCATCGACATAGTTGCTTGTAAAAATGGTAAGTCGCTTATCATTGTAGCGGCTATTGATTATGTACATCAGCGTTTCGCGGACCCAGTCCGTTGTTTTTTGGGAGCCTAGTTCGTCGAGCACCAATACCTCAGCTTCAAAAACCGGCTTTAGTACGTTGAGTTCCGAGGTCTCGGAAATTGGATTATAAGAACTCTGAATTTCCTTCAACAGCGCTCCGAATTGATAAAACAATCCGGGTATCCGATAACGATCAATCAGTTCGCGAAGGAGCGCCACGGCCAAATGCGTTTTGCCGACACCGACTGGTCCGACGAATAGCAGACCTCTACCGTCAAGGGCAAGATAATCATTTATGACTCGGTCAGCCTCAATCTTTGCAGCCCACTTCGAGTCCTCCGAGTCGCCAGCAATGAAATTTTGAATCTCGCAGTGTTTATATCGTTCAGGAATACGCGCCGCCCGCAACAATCGCTGACGATGATCGGGTGACTGGCAGCGACAGCGACGTGCGCCCTCGCCGGGCACGACTTCCATCCCGGTGCCATAGCAGTGGGGGCACGAGGCTTCAGCGGCGGAAGTCGGATCGGCAGCGGGCGCGGGTGCCTGCTCATTTGTTACGACTCGCAACCGTTTATTTTTTGGCTTTTCCGAAGGGCTCATTAATGCTTTCTCGATAACTGATGCGTGATTATAGCATTGCGATGGGGAAACTTAGTGAGCCAGGCATGTCTCGGTTGTTATTTCTATCTAGCCGGCACTAATGTTTTCAATTTACGCAGTTGTCGTTCGGCGCACCGTCTCAGATGGAAAACTCACAAGCATCAAACCTTCCTCCGAAGGTGATAGTCCTACTTGAATCGACGGCGTTCAGAGTACCGACTTTAGTCGGGGTTTTGTCAAATAAGAAAGTACCCAACTGAAGTATTACTCTAAACGCCGTGAGATTGTGCACCAGCAATGGTCTGTTCGAGTTTTCCATTTTTCCATTCATCTGTTAAAGTACCGGGTTTGTTTTGATGGTCGAAATTGAGCCCATGCCTGCTGTGAAGGACACCGTTGCTACAGACCGTGCGCCAGGTGCGATCGGTCCATATTCTCAGGCCGTCCGGGCTGGCGACCTGGTCTTTGCTTCAGGTCAGATTCCAATCGATCCGGCGACCGGCGAGTTCGTCGCGGGCGGAGTTGCCGAACAAACCGAACAAGTTCTGCGTAATCTGACAGCGGTCTTTGAAGCGGCGGGCGTCGGCATGAATCAGGTCGTCAAAACTACAGTGTTCCTGGCGGATATGGACGACTTCACGGCGATGAACGAGGTCTACGGCCGGTTTTTTAGTGCTGAGCCGCCAGCGCGCGCCACAGTTCAAGCGGCCCGTTTACCACGTGATGCCAGGGTTGAGATTGAAGCGATTGCGGTGATTGGAAACCGTGGGTAGCGAGGGAGCCAGCCGGAACGTGTGCCTGGCGTCAGGCGGCTTTCGCCACTTTGCCGCCCTTAATACAACTGGCGCACACTCTCTGTCTTTGCACGCCGCCTTTCGGCAACTTAACGCGGATTGATTGCAGATTCGGATTGAAAACGCGACGCGTGCGATTATTCGCATGCGAAACATTATTGCCAAACTGCGGCCCTTTGCCGCAAACGTCACAACGCTTAGCCATGATTACTGATCTCCTGTAGACACGCGCACGACGTCACAGTGTGGGTCGGCACTAACATTTGAAACAAAAACTTATAGCAAACGAATTACCGGGTGGTCAAGGCAGCGTGTTGTGCGCACCTGCCCGGGAATGGATTGATTGAGCGCGAGCAACGCTAAAAGGAAGCTGGCGCATCACTCTTCAACAATTTAAGGAGCAAAACAACAGTGCAGAGAAAATATCAACGTTTGATGTGGCTTGCGGCCGTCGCGCTCGGCGCCTTGCTAATCGCGGCCTGTGGTTCTGGAACCGAGGGCCCCAGCAATACCGTCGCTGCCACAGTCAACGGCAAGAAGATCATGTTGCAGGAAGTCGAGCGACTGATCACTCAACAGACACAGGGCAAGCAGGCCCAGCTTTCCCCTCTCGAGCTGGCCCAGGCTCGCTTGCAGGTTCTCTCCAGCTTGATCCAACGCGAAGTTTTGTTTCAGCGTTCCGAGCAGGAAAAACTTTTGCCGTCGGAAGACGAGATTACCTCCTCGATCAATGAACAGAAAGCCCAGACCGGCATGACCGACGAGGAGTTTGGCCGTCAGCTCAAGGACCAGAACCTGACGATGGAAGCGTTGCGGGAAGAAGCAAAGAAGGATCTGGCGATCAAGAAGCTACAGGACAAATACGCGGGCAAAATCACGATCAGTGATCGCGAAGTCGAAGACTATTTCAACTCTAACAAGCAACAGTTCGTTAACAATCGGGGCGTGGCCCTGGCCATGATTGCAGTTGATCCGGCGGACAACTCTGCGCAGGGCATTAAGAATGATGATGCCAAGAACGACACCGACGCTAAGCTAAAGATTGACCAAATCTACCAGCAATTGAAGAGCGGTGCTGATTTTGCCACCGTGGCTCGTGCCAAGAGTGAAGACCAGCAGAGTTTGGCGCGCGGCGGGGACATCGGTTTCGCTTCGGAAGACGAACTCAAGCAGAACGGCTTTCCGGCCGACGTAGTCGCTCAGCTTTTCGGGCCGATGCAGATCGGCAGCTTTACCTCTGCGATTAAGTTCAGTTCGCCGCAGTATCCGGGCGGTCGCTGGTATATTTTCAAGCTGCAAGAGAAACGTTTGCAGACTGAGAACCTGACCCTGGAGAGCCCCGGTGTGCGACAGCAAATCGCCGTCGCGCTGACCAACCAACGCAAAGAAATCCTGAACGCCGCTTTGCTCGAGGTGGCATTGACTGAAGCGAAGGTCGTAAATACCCTCGCGGGTAATATGTTGAGTAACCCGGGCAACATGGGTTTGCGTCCGGCCTCAACCGAAGCCGCGAAGCCCGGCAGTAGTCCGGCAGCCGCTGCGAGTGTGAATTCATCGCCCGCGACAAAACCGGCGAGCTCTCCGATGGTTACGGCATCACCGGCGAAGAAATGATCGCAGGTTTCAGGGCCGTTTAGACGGCGCACTTGTGCGCCATGCGTGATGATAGAAGCGGGCGCGGCGCCTGAGTGGTTTGGCGGCCGCGCCCGTTGTGTGTGGAGTGCGACGTGTCAGATGCCCGCGCGTCAGCAAGGGCTCTCCTTGGCCCTCACTTACAGTCGGCCTTCTGATCCAAGTTTGATAACCGAGAGAAATGCTGTTTCGTCTTTCAGAAGTTGAAAAATCTTTTGGCGCGCAGGATGTCCTGCGGGGCGCGTCGTTGCAGATCAATCCCGGGGAGCATGTCGGTCTGGTGGGACGCAACGGCGCCGGAAAGACGACGATCTTTCGGCTGGTGACGCAGGAAGAGACGCCGGATAGCGGCGAGGTCGTGCGCGCGCGCGGCTTGAAACTCGGCCTGCTGGCCCAGCACGTTCACTTCGAAGCCGGCTCGACCGTGCACGAGTCCGCGCTGGCGGCGTTTGGCCGGCTGCAAAAGATCGAACACGAAATGCATGAGCTCGAGCATCGCATGGCGGATGCCGGCGACGAATTGGAAAAGGTCCTTGAGCGCTACAGCGATTTGCAGCACGAGTACGAACGCGAAGGCGGGTTTGAGTACTCAGCCAAAGCCGAAGCGATCTTGCAGGGGCTGGGTTTCGATCGCGAAACGTGGCACATGGAAACTGAAAAGCTCTCCGGTGGCCAGGCCAATCGTCTGGGGCTGGCGCGCTTGCTGCTCTCGGAACCGGACGTGCTTCTACTCGATGAGCCGACGAATCATCTCGACGTCGACGCGGTCGAATGGCTGGAAGAGTTTCTGCAAACGTACCAGTCGGCTTTTGTAATCATCAGTCACGATCGTTATTTTCTCGACCGCGCTTGCCGTCGCATTATTGAAATCGAGAATGGCAGAGCGGCCAGTTACACCGGTAACTATTCCAGATATCTGGTTGAGCGCGAAGAGCAGCGCGAGATCCAACAGCGGGCCTACGACAATCAGCAGCGCCTGATCGCGAAAACCGAAGAGTTCATCCGGCGCAACCTGGCCGGCCAAAAAACCAAGCAGGCAAAATCGCGCCGCACCATGCTGCAGCGTCTTGAGCGCGTCGAATCGGTGCGTGGCGATCAGGCGTCCGGAGATTTTCGCATGCAGGACATCGAGCGCGCGGGCACGCACGTCATGACCGTAACCGAGGCTACGATTGGCTATCCCGACAAAATGCTCGCGAGAGACATCTCGCTCATCCTGCGCCGCGGTGAGTGTCTCGGTGTGATTGGCCCTAATGGATCGGGAAAGACGACCTTCGTCAGAACGATTCTCGGCCGGCTCCCGGCATTGTCAGGCGAAGTGCGTTGGGGCGCGAAGGTCCAGATTGGTTACTACGCTCAGCAACTCGAGGACCTCGACGATCGCAACGAGATCATCATGGAACTGCGGCGCGTTGCTCCGTCGAGCGCCACGGCTGGTGAGCTGAGATCGTTCCTCGCGAAATTTCTTTTTAGTGGTGACGATGTCTACAAGCACGTGCGAGATCTTTCCGGGGGAGAGAAGGGAAGACTCGCGCTGGCCAAGTTGATTTACTCAGGTGTTAATGCCCTGGTTCTGGACGAGCCGACCAATCATCTCGACATTCCGTCGCGCGAAGCGCTGGAAGAAGCGCTCGAAGCATACGAAGGAACGATCATAACCATCAGTCACGATCGCTATTTCCTCGATCGCGTAGCGACACAGATTCTGGCGTTGGATGGCGCCGGCGCAGCCGAGCACTACAACGGCGACTACACCGAGTATCACGATTGGCGGGCGGCGCGATTGAAGGGCGGCACTAGTGAAGAAGAGTCAAACCTGACGTCCGATTCAGCATCGACTCGCGCGCGTGCGAAGTCAGCACCATTGGCGTTCGCTGGAGGAGCAGGCGACGCAAAAACCAAGTCAAGCCAATCTATGCCGGCGGATGGATCAAGGCGCAGAAAGGGTAAGTCAGCATCGGCTGCGTCCGGGCCGGCTCGCGTCAAGATCATCAAGAAGCCCCGCGAGCCCGAGACAATTGAGGCCGAGATATCCGCATTGGAAAAGCAGCTTACAGAATTATCGGCGGAAATGGCCCGGCCCGAGGTCGCGCGTGACATCACTAGATTGGTTAAGTCTAACGATGACTATCAGGAGGCCGAGGCACGTTTGAAAGGACTTTTGGAAGAGTGGGAACGTGCTACAGTATTCGCGGAGTCGGATAGATGATTTCGCGAATAGATCTAAGAAAACTTGCGAACGCTCGTTTGGCAGACTCTGAAATACTCTTCGAGAATGGACGCTATGATGGAGCGGTTTATCTCAGCGGCTATGCGATCGAAGTGGCTCTAAAAGCACGAATATGCAGAACTCTTAAGTGGCCTGACTTTCCCTCTAGCACAAAGGAGTTCGAGCCTTACAGAAGTTTGCGGACTCACAATCTCGATGTGTTGCTTAGTCTTTCTGGGATCGAGAAAAAGATAAAGCCAAAGCATTTGACTGAATGGTCTATAATCGCGACTTGGGATCCGGAAGTTCGGTATAAGTCGACCAAAGCAAAGCGTCAGGATGCTTTGAGTATGATAGAAGCCGTAAAGACTCTTTTGAAAGTCCTATGAAACCTGAAACCGTCAATAAGTTCATCGCCCTGGAGAAACAACTGGCGAGGGAGAAGGGAAGGTTCGTTCTATTTGCACTCTTTGAGCGCGAAGAATCTAAGAACCGGTGGGACGTCGTAGTATCAGCCCCGTGGCTTAGTGAGGACCATAAACAATGGAACGATCTGACCTACCGAATCAGTAGCAGGCTCGATTCCTATGAACTTAATAGACTATCTCGGATCGCGGTGTTGGATCCGTCCGACGAAGTCGTAGCGAGTATGAACAAGGATTTTAGGGTCGAGCACAAAAATGTGGAAATTCGAGACTATGAGGTTTACGGAATACTTATTTATCACGCGCACATAATTACTTCAAACCGGTTTGCCGTGTCTTCATCCAATCCTCACAGACAGACTTATCATGTAGTTCCTAATCCCGACTTTGGTTGGGCTGTGAAGAAGGGTGGGGCGGAAAGAGCCTCCAAGCATTTTGAAACGAAGCAAGATGCCATCGAGTATGCTCGGGAAGTAAGTCGGAATCAAAGTAGAAACCTGATCATCCACGGCAAGGACGGAAGAATTCAGCGGTCGGAAACTCCCTAAATCTAACTAATCAAGCCAATCGCAACTTGACACCGTTCAAATCCGTTTGTTACTTTCGCCCTTCGCTCGGCGGGCCGCAGCAAAGCGGCAAGTTTGAAAAGACCTTATAGGCGCGTAGCTCAGTTGGTAGAGCGCTGCCTCGACACGGCAGAGGTCTGGGGTTCAAGTCCCCACGCGCCTACCACTTCACCAATCTAGAGAGATCAAACCACGCGCTTGGTCACCCCGGCCCGCAAAACCTCACACGCAACGTGGCGATCTGGCTTGTATCTCAGCGCCTGATAACCCTTAGCCACTTCCGCGTCGAGTTTGGCAACAATACGATGCTGAGAGATTTCGCGTGGCAATCATCGAGGTGATTAGACCTGAAGGCATTGCTGATATTGTTTCGTACTCACTTCAGCTTCTCGTATTCTTTCTTTGCTTCAATCAGAATGGGAATATCCGGGTCGGCGTCTTTCCAGAGCGCGAAAAAGTCCTGATAAGCCTTGCGCGCTTTGGCGGTATCGCCTTGAAGCACGGCCCCGCGCGCGAGGCCGACGTATGCAAGAGGATACAAAACCCCGCGAACAGACCAGCCGCGATGACGGAGAATCTTTTGAAACTCAGCCGCCGCTTCCGCGCCTTTGTTCAGTTTTAAGTAGGCCTGACCTCGAACGTATTGTGGCGCAAAATTGCCAGCCGACTCGAAGCGATGCGCTGATTCCAGCAACTCAACTGCTTGCGAAGCATTGCCGCTGTGCAGCGCAATTTGAGCTCGATACAACGGCGCGCTCACTACATTCCAGAATGTGTTTTTCGGAAACCGTTTGGAATATTCGTCCATGAGCGGCTCCGCGCGCGCGGAGTCGCCGCAAAGGGAAAAGGCATTAGCCGCAATTGCCACTGCCGCGCGGCTGCGCAAAATGCCAAAAGCCCTGGCGACGAGTTCGCCCACCTGGTAGCTTTGACCGAAGACTGCTTCGGTTACCGCCTGGCCGGCGAGGAACTGGGCCGCGGCCTCTTTCTGTTCGTGTTGCAGTGCAAGCTCAACCGTGCGCTGGTTAAATTCCCGCTCCTTTTGCAACTGGCCGCAGCAGGCCGCCACTTCGGCTTGCCATGCCTGGGCCAGGTATTCATCAGGGCGCCCGGTGGCCCAGTCGATCTGTCGCTTCATTGCCCCTGCATCACCCTGCACGAAGGCGATCGAATAGCGGTGGGAATGCATTGGCGTGGATTCGAGTTTTTGCGCCAGCGCCTTCTGAATTACGTGCCTGGCTTCATCGAACCGATTGAGAGAGATGAATGCCGACTTTCCGATCAAGTTTTGTGTCCTGCGCGAGGTACACTTCGCCCATACTACCTGCACCAATCCTGGAGACAATGCGATAGTGGGACAGGCTCGTGTCGGGCGTTAGCTCTGCCATTTGTGCTGTTTTACGTCACTGTGGCACATGGCGCAAGCTCAAAGTGATCATCGGTTTGCTGGTGATATGCATCGGAACCCTTCCCTTGAAGAGGATTGGGATAATCGGATGGAAAAGAACACTAGTTGCGATTAGGAACAATAAGTCGCGCCGATGAGCCCGAACAGTTGGCACAGTCTGTCAGACCAAATCGAGTTTTTCGGTAACCCCAGCAGTGTGGCCAGGCGGATGCCCCTCCGCAAGCGGCGAAGTCAAGGAAACGAATGGAAGAGTCTGTTGTAGTTCAACCTGAATTCTGCTGGATAGCGAAATCCCAACAACTGAGCTGCCAGTCGTGGGCCTCGAGCGCCACTGCTCCCACATAGTCCCCCCCAATCTCCAATGCCCGCAACGACCAGCGGCCAGCTTCGCTCTCGTCCCATCCGGTCCTTAAGAGCGAGGCTTCTTGATCGGGCGCCAGCGTGACATCAAACTGATCCAGCGGAAGCGACAGACCCATACCTTTGGCTTTGATGAAGGCCTCCTTGCGCGTCCAGCAGTTAAAGAAAGCCAAAGCTCGCGCATCCGCCGGCTGCCGATCGAAACTCTCTACCTCCGCTGGGGAAAAGAATCGCCGCGCAATATCGTCGCCGGCAAACTCCGGTTTGATAAGTTCCAGGTCGACTCCGATTTCGCCGAGCCGAGTGAAGGCATACACAGCGAGACCGCCGGCGTGCGCGAGATTGAATTTCATTTTTTCAGAATGGTCGAGCATCGCCGGTGCAAGGTGTGGCTTGCCATACTCACCATAGGCGAACCGGAGTTCGGCGGGCTCGATGCCGAGGTATTGTCCCAACAGCTTTCTCAAGCAGGCGCGCGCGATTATGAAATGCCGTCGATCTTTGTCGAAGTGAAAACGATTAGCTCTCGCCTGCTCATCCGGCGAAAGCATTTGGTAAAGACTCTCGACGACCTTCACCGGTTGTTCCAGAGAGGCTCGCCAGACATGCGCTTCAGCAGACGCGAGTGATGGTTGACCAACCGGCCGCGGCCACGATCGCAAAGAGCTTGTTATTTCCGGCAATGACTCAGCCACAGTTGTCCAGTGTTTTCGACGAGCGTTGGAAGGAACGTAAACTCTGATTTGGCGTATCGAGCGCAGAATCAAAGCTTGAATCTATGCTACCAGCGACGCGATAAACCGTTAAGGGCGCCGGCCTGGCTCATTTCTGGTGCTGGGCGTCAGCTTCCATCGCCTTTCTCAAACTAAGCGGTCGCATGTCTGTCCAAACTTCTTTGATATAGGCGAGACATTCTGGCTTGGTGCCGCTTTTGCCGGCATCGTTCCAGCCGAGAGCGTTCTCTCGATCGGCCGGCCAGATGGAATACTGCTCCTCGTGGTTGACGACTACTTTGTAAATCGTCGTGTCTTCTCGTTCATCGCGATCCATTGTTCTGATCCTCGTAGCAGTTTTACTCTATCTCATGGGGCATTCACGGCCCGCGCTATTTGCTTTCTTTTCGGGACAGTCTTAGCTTTTGAACTCTACCGCTCGTTGAGTATGAATGGAAAGCCCTTTGACATGATGAAGGGTATCGGATCGTGAAGCAAGACGAGGGCGCTATAGTTGGGCCAGAGATATGCTTTGCTCTGTTCTGATGAAAGTTTTTGTGACTCTCACTCGGCCGGGCCGCGAGACTCGGAGGTGCAGAGTAAAGAGAGAGCAAACGAGTGAAGCTGCGACTCCCACCAACGCAGTTTGATGGCGCAATAACCACCATGAGAGTTATCATTCCTCAGCACCGTCAGCAATTTGTTCAGGAGGATCCGTAAAACATGCGAAGTACTTGTATTCTCGCGCTTGCTCTGCTCGCGCTCATATTAATCCCGACAGCCGCCTTCTCACAGGGTACTCCAATGGAAGCTTCCCGCGGAGTTGCGGGCGGGGGAGTATCGGTTCCCGGCTGGACCGGGAAGATCGACGCCAAAGAGGAGGCAGCCGGGATGACCCTCAACAGCGCGAAGCTCGTCAAAGACGGCAAGAGTTTGCACGTCACCACCGGTCCGGCAGTGACCTACTGGAATCCGAAAAACAAAGCGTCGGGAGACTACACCGTAAGAGCGACCTTCAACGAACCGAAGTATATGAACCTGAATAGTCATCCACACCCTTACGGGATTGTGATTGCGGGCAATGATCTGGGAACGGACCAGCAGAGTTACTTGTACTGTGCGGCTTATGGTAACGGCAACTTCATCGTTCGCGGTTTCGGACCAGCTCCGTTTCAAATGAATGGGCCGCGTGGTGCTGCGGATCCGGCTGTGAACAAAGCGGCCGCCAAGGGAGAACCCGTAACCCAGGAGATTGCGATATCAGTGAAGGGTGGCAAGGTCGAGTGCTCGATCAACAACAAAGTCGTCGCGAGCTACGACAAGTCGGCGCTGGTAACTTCGGGTAAACTCAAGTCAACTGACGGCGTGTACGGCATCCGCTTCGCACATAACACAGAGGCGATCGTGACCGGCCTCAAGGTCACGAAACCTTAGCTTGCCAGGTTGTTCCTCCCTCTGGGGGACGGTTGGATGACTGCTTACGCGACTAACACCCTTTCCCAATTAAACCGTCTCCGGAGAGACGAAGAACAGCAGGGAACCAGTTGCCTAATGCGGCGCGTCGCACTAGAATCGCCCGCACGAATCAGTCGTACATTTCGGCAACTCAATTCAGGAGAAGATATGAAACCAATAGTGATCCTACTTGCGCTCGCGGCATTGTTTGTTGGCGTGACTGTGTGCCTGGCCGATAGCCCGCATATGGGCACCTGGAAACTGAACGAGGCAAAGTCGAAGTTCAGCCCGGGCGCGGCGAAGAACAACACGGTAATCTACGAAGCCGCAGGCGACAGCGTGAAGGTTACGGTGGATGGCGTCGACGGCAACGGCGCCGCTACGCATAACGAATGGACCGGCAAGTTCAACGGCAAATTGTACCCCGTAACCGGCGACCCAACATCCGACCTGCGGTCGTACAGGAAGATAAACAGCCGGACGTTGGCGTTAACCGGCAAGAAAGACGGCAAGGTCTCTTTAACCGGTCGAATAGTCGTGTCGGCCAACGGCAAAACCCGCACCGTGACCACGACCGCAACTGATTCCAAGGGCCAGAGGATCATAAACAGGGCGGTATACGATAAGGAGTAGCAGGAGCTCACCAATCACCGAACAGGAATGCCTCGATGATATCAAGAAGGTAAAAGGCTCGGTCGATGAATCAGTTAAGAAAGATTAACCAGCCCTGATTGACGAGAGCTGTAGACTGTAGCCATTAAGGTGCGAGGCTGAAGGTCTTGCACCAGCGCGACCCAGCCAGGTAGTGCCAATGAAGGCGGCGAGGTGTGAAGCTTCGTCGCTTTCGCTTTCACCGCTGGGCGGCTAGTATCCCGACGCCCACCGCTGATGCATAAAACCGAATTGAGAAGTATTATGGGGCGGATCGGACGGATATTAAGTAGTTGGGCGCTTAAATCACTAACTCACAAGGAGCAACAATGAATCGAATCTCAGCCACTCTCGCGGCAACCATTTTCTTACTCTCGTTCTCTCCAATCTTGGCGGCACAGGAACCGAAGCCAACACCGAGTCCCGTCCCGCCCGTCCAGGCCGACAAGGATCAACCAAAGGGCGAAGTCGACCTAGCGCTGGATGAATTAAAGAAACGCCACGAGGGCATCCTTACAATGGTTGACGAACAGTCTGCCGAGTCGGACAAGAAGATCACGAAGGGCGTCATCAACGGTCGCGCCATTGAACTTGTGCAACCAACTTATCCGGCGATCGCTCGCGCGGCTCACGCCTCCGGCCCGGTTTCAGTGCTGGTAATAATCGACAAAGACGGCAAGGTAATGGCTGCACAAATAATCGATGGACATCCTCTGTTGCGGGCGGCGGCTCTTAAAGCTGCAAGGGCGTCTCGATTCAGTCCGACGCAACTTGAGGGAAAACCAGTAAACGTATTGGGGCAAATCATCTACAATTTTGTCGCTCAGTAACTTTTCCGTTTGACGCGCCCAACAAATCGGGTATGAAAGACGAAGTCAAGCATAGACATCTCCTAACCGCCAAAGTCGAATGACTTCGGAGGGCTATTTACGACACGCCGGCTGGCGGTGCAAGTTGAGTCACCGAGTTGCTTACAA
>Ga0193732_1000031_pt1 | contig 51853 bp, 45 predicted proteins | sample U1s1metaG_FD_145077 | JGI IMG/M metagenome (GOLD analysis project Ga0193732, IMG submission 145077) | Soil microbial communities from a riparian zone of the East river system, Colorado, United States - U1s1 | ecosystem: Environmental > Terrestrial > Soil > Riparian zone | place: USA: East River...
GCGTCGAAGTTCCGCGGCGTACTGGGATAACAAGGAAAATCAGCCGCGGATAAACACGGATTACGCAGACACGGCATTACTATTGGTGCTGTGTCTGCGTTTTCTTTTGGGTCTTATCTGCGTGTTTCCCGCTCGGACAAGAACGATCCACGAAATCACACGAAACCGCACGAACGAAACCAGTACCGCCCTGAGTAAATTCGTGGACGTCTGATCTGGAGAAAATCAATTTCTCAAACTAGAACATCACGACTGGCAGGTAGTGTCCTACCTTGATGAGCGGCGTTCAGAGTACCGACTTCAGTCGGGCTTTTGTTAAGCAAGAAAGAACCCAACTAAAGTTGGTACTCTAAACGCCGTTAAATAAGGACGCCACCCCACTTGCAGCATGGGTGGCGCACAATCCCTGTTATCGTTTATCCTGCGAAGCTTGGCAGTTACGAATAAATTGTCTGATGTGAGGCTTCATCTATGTTCATAAATCGCGGTCAAGATTGTCTCCGGCTGATCGTCGTCGTCCTGATGTTCTCCTCAGCCGCCATACAGGCGCTGGCTCAACTGTCACGTCCGCCCGCAACTCCACCGTTGCAATACTCGCCACAGTTCGTGACGGAAATAAAAAGAGTTCAGCAGGCCGCACTCGGAAGTGATTATGCCTATCGTCAACTGGCACACCTTTCGAACAACATCGGGCCGCGGCTGAGCGGCTCGGCCCAGGCCCAGGCTGCGGTTGAGTATGTCGCAGCCGAACTTCGCAAGCTTGGTCTGGAAGTGCAACTGGAAAAAGTAATGGTGCCGCACTGGGTGCGTGGAGAGGAGACGGCCACGCTGACGGACTATCCGAGTATGGCGCCGAACACCACGCAAAAGATCATCTTGACCGCACTGGGCGGCAGCGTGGCTACTCCAAGTAATGGAATAACTGCCGAAGTCGTCGTCGTGAATAACTTTGATGAGTTGCAGGCGTTGGGTCGGGATCGCGTTGCGGGGAAAATCGTACTCTTCAATGCGAAGTTTGATCAGCAGCTTGCCGACAATGGATTTGCCGGCCCAGCTTATGGTCAATCCGTAATCTACCGAGGTGTAGGAGCGAGCGCCGCCGCGCGACTGGGCGCGGTTGCCGCGTTGAACCGCTCAGCAGGTGGGGCCGATTATCGTTTGCCGCACACGGGTGCGCTGCGCTACTCCGATGATGCGCCAAAGATTCCCGCAGCGGCGGTCGCGTCTGAAGACGCCGATCTTATTGCGCACCTCACCAGTGAAGGAAAAGTCAGAATGCACCTGGTGCTCACGCCGCAGACTTTGCCCGATGCCGTCAGCCACAACGTCATTGGAGATCTAAAGGGCAGTGAACATCCGGAGCAGATCGTCATCGTTTCGGGTCATCTGGATTCATGGGACCTTGGCCGCGGCGCGATCGATGACGGCGCGGGTGTGGTGGTCGCGATGCAAGCGGCACGGTTACTGAAGCAACTGAATCTACGCCCGAAGCGAACGCTGCGCGTCATTGCGTGGATGAATGAAGAAAACGGTACCAGAGGCGCCCAGGCCTATGCCAAGGATTATCAGAACGAGATCGTAAATCATTTCGGGGCCATCGAAACCGATCTCGGCGCCGGTCATCCGTTGGGTTTTTATGCGCAAGGCAAGCCGGAGATCTTAACCTTGCTGCAACCGCTCGCGGTGATTCTGCAAAGTCAGGGAGCCGGCGTGACGCGTTTAGTTGAAGAGACGGGATCCGATGTCGCGCCGTTGGGCGCTGCGGGAGTCCCGACTTTCGCGCCGATCCAGGACTCGCGCACTTATTTCAACTATCATCACACGGCGGCAGACACTCTCGACAAAGTGAATCCAAAAGAGTTGCAGGAGAACTGCGCGGTAGTCGCGGCGTTGGCGTACACGTTGACGAGCATGCCGCAAGCATTGCCGAGATGAACTTTGGAGTGCGGTGGCAAGCGCGGCGCGACACCCCTTTGGACTTAGCTTTCTTAAAGAGAACAACGAAAGCGCCGTCGCCGCTTCGCTCTGCCAGCGCACTCCATACAAATCCGATGACCTCGCTAAAGCCAACCATTCTCCGCCTTGACTCGATCGATTCAACTAATCTCGAGGCGATGCGGCAGGCGAGAGCGGGAGCGGCTGAGGGTTTGTGCGTCGTGGCGCGCGAACAGACTCAGGGGCGCGGGCGTCTCGATCGCAGTTGGCAATCACCGAAAGATGCGGGACTCTATTTCAGCATAGTCTTACGTCCCAGCGTGCAGATCAATTCCTGGCCGCTGATTACTTTGATGGCGGCACTGGCGGTGTCCGACGCGCTACTGAAAGCTTGCAGCCTCCGCGCCGACATCAAATGGCCCAACGACCTTTGTGCCAATGACCGCAAACTTTGCGGTATCCTGGCCGAAACCGTTGACACCGAGGCTGGTCCAGCGGCCATTGTTGGTATTGGGATCAATTTGACAGCAGATAGTTTGCCCGCGACGGTGAGTGATCTGGCAACATCCGTCGAGGCAATTACCAACGCTCGGCCGGACAGCACACAACTTCTCAATGAGTTGTTGAAAGCAATAGGAGAGCGGTACGAGTTGCTGCAAAGTCCGCTGGGAGGCGAACACACGATTCGCGAATGGTGCGCTAATTCTTCTTATGCGATTGGCCGGCAGGTGCGGGTCGCGCTGGAGCATGATACTTTCGAAGGCACCACGCGCGGGTTGGAGAGCGATGGCGCGTTGCGAGTAGAAACGGCCGGCGGCAAGATCAGGTTAGTGCGCGCGGGTGATGTTACTGCGTTGCGCGCCACGAATGAGACGTGATGAGTAATGAGTGATGCGTGATGAGTCAACTGACACCGTCACTCGTATATTTATGTTGTTAGTAATCGACATCGGAAACACGAATACGTCGCTCGGCGTTTTTGACGGCGAGAGGCTTGCTGCTCACTGGCGTTTGACGACTGTGCGGGCGCGCACGGTTGATGAATGGGGTGTGCTGGCGCGGAATCTGTTCGCGCTGGCCGAGCTGGATTTCAAGGTCATTGATGCGATTGCCGTTGCCTCGGTCGTGCCGCCGCTGAACTTCACGCTCAAACGGATGGCTGAGGTTTATTTTGCTCTGACGCCGTTGTTTATCGACCATACAGTCGATACCGGCCTGCGGATTTTGTACCAGCCGGCCTCAGACGTTGGCGCCGATCGGATCGTTGACGCCGTGGCGGCAATTCACAAATATGGTGCGCCGTGCATCGTGGTGGATTTCGGCACGGCGACGACGTTCGACGCCATCAACTCGGAAGGTGAATATCTCGGTGGCGTGATAGCACCCGGAATAACCATTTCGGCAGACGCCTTGTTTGAGCGAGCGGCAAAACTGCCCCGAGTCGAGATCAAACGTCCGCAAAAGACTATCGGATCGGCTACGGTCGAAGCCATGCAGTCAGGCCTCTATCATGGCTATGTTGGTTTGGTCGATGGCATTCTGCGGAAGATGATCGACGAACTTGGCGGGACCGTGCACGTAATTGCCACCGGTGGCCTCGCTCCTTTGATCGCAATCGGATCCGAGTTCATTGAACAGGTGGACGAGACACTAACGTTGGAAGGACTGCGGCTGATCTACGAACGGACGAAGTAGTGGCACAGACTTCAGTCTGTGACTGCTAATGTTGAAATCACAGACTGAAGTCTGTGCCACTAAGATTGAACTACTTTTCCTACTTCTCAGAAATCGAAGACACCTTCATTCGCCGGCGCGGCAAACATCTCATGCTCAGTCCCATCGACTGGGCTTTGATTGAGGCCTGGAAAGAGCGAGGAGTACCGCTGCACGTGGTTGTGCGAGCCATCGAACACGCCTTTGATTCGCACGAGTCAAAGAAACAAAAGCGAACTGTCAAAACGCTTCTCTATTGCCAGGAAGAAGTCGAAGCGCAGTACGCCGAGTGGCTTGAGTCGCGTGTCGGCGGCCATGAAGAGCAAGGTCCGGAACGCAAACAGGCAGAGGAAAGCAAGTCACCTTTTCCTCGTGATGCGGTTCTGGCACATCTTGGTCGTTCGCTCGACACTCTTGGCCGGCTCTTTGAAGGCCACCGTCGAACTAACGCCGATGAATTGAGCGAGGCTTTGGGACGCGCGGTTACTTTGCTGTCTGAGATCAAAGACGATTATGCGTCCGCTGCACACCCGGACGCTCGCAAGTTGGAAGATTCTTTGACCGGAATCGAGCGTCTGCTGGACGATGCGATTCGCGGGGCCGCGTCAGACCGCGAGCTGGAGTCGGCCAATGCCGAGATTGATTCACAAATGAAACCTTACAAACGTCACATGGACAAAGCCGCATTTGAGCAAACCCGCGAGAACCTGCTGCGCAAACGCCTGCGCGACCATTTTGAAGTGCCGCGGCTCAGCCTGTTCTTTCTTTGATCTGTTAAGATGTCCGACAAACTTCACAGTTTGTCGCCGGAGCCTGACGTCAGTACCACCTGCGTGAGCGGGTGGATCAAACACTCAATAACTGAGTTAGCTCTTCGGCCCACCCGCTAACGCAGGTGGTACTGACTCGATCACGAAGTAAATCGACAAACTGAAGGTTATCGGACATGGAAGTAACAATTGAACGAATTCTGCCGGGCGGATTTGGATTGGCCCATGCTGACGGCCGCACGATCATGGTGGCGCTGGCCGCACCGGGCGATCGCACGCGCGTTCGGGTGGATCGTGTGAAAGGGAATGTTTCGTTCGCTTCGATCGAGGAAATAATCACTCCCTCACCATCTCGGGTCGAGCCGCCCTGTCCTTACTTTGGCCGTTGTGGTGGTTGTGATTTTCAGCAAATGAATTACCAGGCGCAACTCGATGCAAAGGCGGAAATCATCAGGGATTGTCTCCGTCGGCTGGCTCGCATCAAAGACATTCCTGACTTTCAAATCACGCCGGCCCCAAACCCCTGGCACTATCGTTCAAGAGCACAATGGCAACACGACGCCGTTAGACAAAAACTGGGTTACTTCGAAAGTGGCTCGCGAAACGTTTGTGATGTCGCGGAGTGCGCAGTCCTGACTCCGCAATTACAGAGCACGCTGGAGAGTTTGCGAGCGAAGATGACCGGCGGGTCGCTGCCGGAGACGCGCGATTTTCGCGCGGTAGTGGGTGATGAAGGGGTATCGATCTCGCCGCCGGTTCAGGACATTGGCCAGACTTTGATCGAGAGCTCAGATTCATTGGCCGAGACCGAAGGCGTGCGTGACATCACCCGAACAATTCACGGCGAAGCCTATCGGTTGAACGCCGAGAGCTTCTTCCAGGCGAACGATGATTTGTTGCCGAGAATGATAGACGCCGCGATCGGTGACGCTAAAGGCAAGACAGCTCTGGAACTGTACTGTGGCGTAGGACTGTTCACGCTTCCGTTAGCACGACGATTCTCTCACGTGATCGGCGTCGAATCTGATCCCGCGGCGGCGAAGTTCGCGCGTGATAGCTTGGCCGGCGCCGGTTTGACGAACTCTGAAATCGCCACTCGTGACGTCGGTGTCTGGCTCGAGGATGTAAGGCGGGATGACTTATCAAGACTATCTGAAGCTTCGTCCACAGCTCTCCATGATCAAATCGATTTAATTCTGCTCGACCCGCCTCGCACCGGTGCTGAGTCGCGCGTCATTGCCGGCGTCCTGGGCCTAAGGCCCAAGAGGATCTCTTACGTCTCCTGCGACCCGGCGACCCTCGCGCGTGATCTGAAAAAACTGATCGCTGATGGCTATCATCTCGCTTCAATCTCTACCTTTGATATGTTTCCCCAGACGCATCATGTCGAGACCGTAGTCCATCTCGTCGTGGCTTAGACGGCTGAGCCGAATCCGTTCCCACGATTGTCACAACGGCGCCTTAGACTAATTGGTGCGCGCGGTTGTGCCTGCCAAAACGATTGCAACGGTGCCCGCTTGACGCAGTGGTCACAATAGATGCGTGGTGGCTCATGCAGATCAAATCAAGGATCGGCCAAGGATCGGCGCTGTCCCAAAGGCTCCTTTCGCTCCGAGCCCGCTTCTCACTTTGGCGGTTACGACTTCTGCGGGCATTGCGCTGGCGTACTACTTTCCGTCTCAGTCGAAGTCGTTATTCATCATCGCCTTTGTTGCAGGCATCACTCTTACTCTTTGCGCGATCACGTTTCTTAACAAGAGCAAGACGACGCTTGTAGCCGGCTTCCTGGTCGGAGCGTTCCTCTGCTCTGGCGTGGTTCTCACATTTATCCAGAGTCGCCCTGCCGTTTCCAACCGCATCGCGCGACTGTACAGCGAGGGTCTCTTCACGTATGGCGATCCGGTTGAGTTAACTGGCGTTCTCTCTGGTCAGCCGGAACCGGCGCTGGACAGTTTCTATCTCACTCTGCAAGTTGAAAGGATCAGCTTCAAAGGAACTGAGCGCGATGCGAGCGGGACGGTCCTGCTTATGGCGCACGTGCGTGAAGAACAAGTGCGCAAAGAGTATGACGCGTTGGAGCTGCGTCATGGAGCCCGAGTGCGGGTGGTGACGACACTCGATCGCGAAGAGAATTTTCGCAACCCGGGCGTCTTGCCGTTGACTGAATACCTCGAGCGGAAAGGCTTTGACGCCACGGGCGTGGTGAAGAGCCCACTGCTTATCGAACGGCTGGATGATGCGCGGGTTTTCGTGCCTTTGGCGTGGCTCTACGAATGGCGCGACCGTCTGGAAAAAGAGTTTGCGGCGAAATTCTCACCTGAGACCGCGGGCGTTCTCGAAGCCGCTTTGCTCGGCAATCGGTACAACATCTCGCGGGGCGCGGCGGAACGTTTTCGCGCGGGCGGAACGTTTCATGTGCTAGTCATCAGTGGACTCCAAATCGCTTTTATTGGCGGGTTGGTAATCCTCATAACTCGCCGGTTGACCAGGCGAAAACTTTTACAGTTTGTACTTGCCACCGCCTTTATGTGGGCATATACGATTGCAGTGGGTGCTGATCCTTCCGTCACGCGATCTGCGCTGATGTTCACGCTGATCGTATTAGCGCCCATCGCCTGGCGGCGCGCCAACTCGCTGAATGTGATCGGCGGGGCAGCGCTGGCGCTGCTGGTTTGGCAGCCAGAGAATCTTTTCGATCCATCGTTTCAGTTGACGTTTCTCTCCGTGCTGTCAATCGTTTCACTCGCCGTTCCACTCATGCAGAGAATGCACCGCGTTGGTTCATGGAGACCGACGCGCGAGACGCCTTACCCACCGGCATGCTCGCATTGGTTCCGGGTCCTCTCTGAATCCCTGTTTTGGAGTGAGAGAAAGTGGCGAGCCGAAATCGCGGCCTCGAGTATTAGTTACCGGCTTTTTAAGACGCCGAGCGCGGCGCGGCTCGAGCGGTGGCATCTACAGAGACTGTTTCGCTTTTCGTTTGCCGCGGTCGTGGTTTCATGCAGCGTGCAAATTGGATTGCTGCCGCTGATGGTGATTTACTTTCATCGCCTCTCAATCGCCTCGCTCGCGCTTAATATCTTTGTCGGCATCTTGATGGCGGCCCTGGCATTCGTGGCTCTGACTGCCTTAGCGGTTTCACACTTGAGTGCATGGGTTGCTGCTCCGTTAATTATTCTGGCGGAGAAGATTAATTGGATGATGATTCATCTGGTTGATCCTTTCAACCGCCTTAGCGTCGCTTCAATACGGCTACCGCATTACGCTGGTTGGGCGGCCGGCATATACGTTCTTTATTACCTGCTGCTCGTTTTCCTTCTTTTCGCATTGGTGCGTTGGAACCCTCTGCGCCCGGTCTTTACCAGTGGGGCGAGAGTGTTTCCCGCAAAGACGCTACGCATCGCCGGGCCGGCGTTTGCAGGACTGCTGTTTGTGATCATCCTGCATCCTTTCAGTGCCGGGCGACCCGATGGGAAACTTCATGTTGATTTCCTCGATGTAGGTCAGGGCGATTCGGCGCTGCTGACGATGCCCGATGGGACGACTCTGTTGGTGGACGGTGGTGGGCGTCCCAATATTAATCAAACCAGACGTGAGGCCGGTGATGGCGAAGATGAAGAAGGTTTTGAGCGCGACACTCGCAGCATCGGTGAGGGCGTGGTGTCACAGTATCTCTGGTCACGCGGATTGGATCGAGTCGATTACATTCTGGCTACTCACGCTGATGCCGATCATATCGATGGCCTTAACGACGTGGCGCGCAACTTCAAGGTTCGCGGCGCCATCGTCGCGCGCACGCCGGCGGACGATGTCGAGTTCGTGCGCTTTGCCGCGACGATGAAGGAAGCTGGCGTGCCGGTTGATAAGATTGGCGCGGGTGACTTGCTTCGTTTTGGCGACGTCTCGGCGCAGGTGCTTTGGCCTCCCCCGACCCTGCATGAAAACGCGCCTTCGCGGAACAATGATTCGATAATGTTGCTGGTTCGCTATGGTGAAAAGACTCTTTTGCTAACCGGAGATATTGAGAAGCAAGGAGAGACGGCGGTGCTGCAAGAGGGAATCGACATCAAAAGCGACTTAGTGAAGGTTGCACATCATGGCAGCAAGACTTCTTCTATCGAGGTTTTCGTTGCAGCCACTCGTCCGTCAATGGCAATTATCTCGGTTGGCCGGACCTCGATGTTTGGTCACCCGAACAAGGATGTGGTGGAGCGCTGGCGGGCGAGTGGCGCGGAAGTCATGACCACGGGGCAGCGGGGAACGATTTCGGTTGTGACGGATGGTCGTGCTTTGAGTGTAAGCACGTTTGTTAGGTAGCGCACATTTGCTCAAACATCTATCCTGTGGCAATCTGATCACACTCGGAGCCAACGATGTCCGCTAAGATAGAAATACTTGAAGCAGAGGCGATGCAACTATCGCCGGGCGAACGAGCGAGACTGATTGAAAGACTCATCAGTAGCCTCGACGTCGATCCGGCGGTTGAAGAGGCCTGGGCCGCTGAGGTCGAACGTCGCAACGAGGAAATCGAGAGCGGCGCGGTATCCTTGCTTCCCGGTCCCGAAACCTTAGCGAAGCTGAAGGCAGAATTTCAATGAGATATTGGCTGCATCCAGGGGCCGAGACGGACCTTCGCGATGCCGCCAAGTTCTATCGAGAACGCGCGGACAAAAACCTCTCACAATCCTTGCTTGCCGAGTTCGAAAGGTCGGTAGACGTTCTCTTACAACACCCAGTTCTCGGTGCGCTCTGGCGTAACGAGAAGCGTCGACTCATAATGAAGCGCTTTCCGTACTCCCTAATCTACACAGTTGTTGGCGAACAGATCCGAATTCTTGCGGTTGCTCACAATAGTAGACACCCTGACTATTGGCGCAATCGAAGATAAGGTTTCAGTTGCGCCGGTCGCTTGATGCTCGACACTCAAGGATCATAAGAAATCCGGATCAGCCGGCGTGTAGAGGTCGATGGTTGAACTGCCAAGCTTGTAAGTCTTCAGCACACCGAGTGGTGGCGCGTAGATGTGAATGGTGATCAGATCCTGGCCGCTGACATCAGGATTGCCGATTTGATGAATGTCCGGAAGTTCTGAACCGGTAAGACCGCCGCCACGCAGCTCACGGTGGGCTTTGTAGCCCAGCCCCTCCTCAGCGTCATAGTTGAAAGTCGTTTCCCACAGGATGCCTTCATGCACGAACACCGCGCCGTGCGATCCGTTGTGATCGTGAATCGGCGTGCGCTGCCCAGGCTTCCAGCAAAGCACCAGCATCTCGACAAATTCGTTCCGCATCACGCGATGGCGGCAATAGTTGCCGGCTTTGAAACCCAGGTAAGGCAATAACTCGTCCGGGAAAATCGTGGTGCGGGCGATCAGTTCACTAATTTCCGGAAGGGAAGGAACGTATTGTCGCGCCAGCAAGGCTTCCGTTAGATCTTTAAAGGAAAAACTACAGGCAGGTTCTGAAGTCGTCTCGTTTGGGTGCTGGAGTTGAGCGGCCAATTTGATCTCCCATGAAGAGTTAGTCTTACGGTTTATATTCCCCCGAAACGTTTGAGTCAAGACGAGTGACCGGTCAGCTTGAACTTTTCTGATTATTTCGCGTTTCTGCTTTGATTTCCGACGCCCTGCGGTTTGTTTCCACGTCCCGGAATGGAAGCTTTCACGCCCGGGATGGAGACTTTCACGCTTGGGATGGAGGTTTGCACGCTTGGGATGGAGGTTTGCACGTCTGGGATGGAGACTTTCACGCCTGGGATGGAGGTTTGCACGCCCGGGATGGAGACTTTCACGCTTGGGATGGAGGTTTGCACGCTTGGGACGGAGGTTTGCACGCTTGGGATGGAGGTTTGCACGCCCGGTATGGAGACTTTCACGCCCGGGATGGAGGTTTTCATGTCCGGGATGGAGGTTTTCACGCCCGGGGTTGAGACTTTCACGCCCGGGGTTGAGACTTTCGCACCGGATAGAACGGTTTGTGACGGCTGGAAGCTATCTAAGGGATTGCCAGCAGAATTCTCACGTCGCGTACGTTGGTTCCGGTTGCGCCAGTGGTGACCGCATCGCCGAGCGCAACAAAGAATGAATAAGCATCGCTGCGATCGATGAAGGCTGACGGGTCAAGGCCAATCGCTTCGGCGCGTTCGCGGGTAGTGCTGTCGACGATCGCGCCGGCCGCGGGACTATTGCCGTCGATCCCGTCAGTTCCCGCGCAAAGCGCAATGAAGTGCGCGTAGCCCGATAAACTTTGATCGGTTGCCAGACGCAGGGCGGTCTCCAGGTTTCTTCCCCCAAAGCCATCGCCTCTCACCGGGCAAGTGAACTCGCCGCCGGAAATCAGACAGACGGCATTGCTCTGACTTAACTGCGCTGTTCTGGATTGATCGCGCAGCCCGTTAAGTCGACTGAGGAGTTGCCTGCATCCTTCTTCGATCGGTTGATCCGAGATGTCGCCGGCTATTTCCGTCGTAAAGCCTCGACTTCGGGCAGCTTCGGCGGCAGTTTCGAGAGCGCTTAGGTTATCAAGCAGAACGAAGTGCTTCTGCAATGACTTGATATCTCTTTCAGAAAAGCTTCGGTTGCTTTCGATTGCGCGAAGAACGGTTTCCGGTAATTGCGCTTGAAGATCATAGCGGTCGATCACCTCCAGCGCGTTCGGTGCGTCATCCGGCGGGATAAGCGTTGGCCCCGAAGCTACGTTCCTCTCTTCGCCTTTGGGGACATCCGAGACAATCAGGGTGATTTGATCGCAATCCGGCGCGCGCATCGCCAAACGCCCGCCTTTGATCGCTGAGAAGGCGCGGCGGACGGCATTGATCTCGCTGATAGACGCGCCACAATTAACCAAAGCCTGGTTCGCACTTCGTAAATCCGCCAGCGTAATGTCCTCGGTAATCGGCCATTCTAGCATCGCCGATCCGCCTCCGGAAACGAGGAAGATGACCAGGGCGCGCTCTTCATTCGCGCGCTGCAACAGTTCGAACGCTTCAGTAGCAGCCAACAAGCTGGCCCGGTTTGGCAGAGGATGGCCACCCTCTGCCCAGCGCCAGCGAGTAATGAGTTTCCATTCTGCGATTTCTCGTGACCCAGGCAGTGGAGGACCGCTCATAAGACCGGCCGTAAACGAATCGCCGAGCACTTGCTCAAGCGCGTGCGCCATTGGGAAGGCCGCCTTGCCACTTGCAACTGAGTAGATGCTCCGATTTTCGATAGCGATCGTCGTATCACCAATGTTCAACTGCGATCCATCCAGGCGAACTTCGTGGCGGACGGCCACGCCCGCATCAACAACGTGCAGTGTCTCGTCGAAAATTTCACGCGCGGCTAGGCGGAGTTGAGTGAGATTAGGCATAGGTTCTTTTTTTTTGGAGTGCGCCGACTAGTCGGCGCTTTCGAAAGCGGCAACGCGTTGCCGCACTCCAAATTATGTTCACTGAACAGTCACCAAATCTCGCAGCGCCCGAAATCTTCGGTCGCTGATTCCGCGCACAATGATCAGATGTTCGGTGCGGCGAAAAGGGCCGAACCTTTCGCGGTGTTCGATGATGCGCTCAGCCAGGCCCTTTCCGATTCCGGGCAGCGTTTCCAATTCGTTTGCCGAGGCAGTATTGATGTTGATTAGTTGATTGGTGTTCCGAAGCGAAGGCGGTTGCTGATCGTTCGCCTGTTTCTGAGTTGTTTGATTCGCTTGCCCGATAACATTGCTGGATGAAAGTATGACGCGCGATCGTTTCACGCAGCCAGGCAACGCGAGCACAAGCAAGAGCAGCACGAGCACACATGGAATTGGCCGAAAGTTCGAAAACAAGGACGGTGGTCGTGTCATTCGTTGAACTGCGTGCTTCTATGTATCGATTCGGTTGTAACGCTCCGTAGGAGCGAGATGTTTATAGTTCCAATCGCCGAACCAAATCAATAGCTCCGCAGGAGCGAAACGAGCAGGGAGGCGAACAACCCTATGTTTCGCTCCTACGGAGCTAAATACCGTCAAGGCAACCGGTGGCTATAAACATTTCGTTCCTACGGGACTAAGGGAAAGACTTTCGAAAAGTCTTCGTTCCCTTCAACTCTCTGTTTCATACATGCAAGTGACTGATCGAAAAGGGAATCAGGCAACGCCGCTGGCGAGTGCAATTTGCTGGAAGTGTTACAAGACAAAAAGTTGTGAAGGGCTGCGAGGCGATCTCCACAAAGTTTTCCACAGATTGTGTGGAAAGGGATGCCCAAGCGTTCACGTTTGAGGGTTAAACATTCGGTTCCCATATCTCGCGCAGGTCGAGGACAAAGCCCGGCAGTTCAGGATCGGCCGCGATCTCGACAACGTCTGTAAGGATGACAACGGCCTGACGTGGACGATAGACATGAATCTGACGCACTTCAGGATCGATCAACCACCCCAACTGTGCGCCGTTCTCAATGTATTCGTCCATCTTTGCCTGCGGCACTCCGAGCGTATCCGTCGGCGATAGAAGTTCGATTACAAAATCCGGGCAGAGCGGTAGAAACTTTTCTTTTTGCTCAGCAGTAAGAGTTGCCAGACGCGAGCGCGGAATCCACGAGGCGTCTGGAGACCGATCGGCGCCGTTTGGTAGTTTGAATCCGGTTGAGGAATCGAAAACCGCGCCTGTCCCATCGCGCTTGGCCCAATTGTAAAGCTGTCCAGTGATCGAACTGTTACGAATCCCAGTTTCTGCACCTGTGGGAGCCATGATGATGATATCTCCTTGTGAGGTGCGTTCGAAACGAAGATCCCGATTAAGCTGGCAAAGCGCAAAGAATTCGTCGTCCGTCAATTCGATGGCCGGATGGAGACGTAGAGTCACATAGGCTTGGCTGACTTGCGGTTCGGTTAAGACTTGACTCATTGAGGACCTCATATGGGATCGGGGAGAATCTTACCTTCACTTGGCGTTTACGTCCATTCGTATGCGTTCGACTTCCAACTCATTGCGAGGCTTCCTGCTCGTCCCACTCCTGCACCAACTCAAACGACTTGGGCAGCACGGGACGCGGGCGGGCGCCGTCAGCTTTGCCAATCAGGCCTTCGCGTTCCATTTGATCGAGGACGGCGGCGGCGCGGCCGTAGCCGATGCGCAGGCGGCGTTGCAGGACAGAGGTCGACGCCCGCTTCATGTCGACACAGATCCGCAGGGCCTCTTCGAATAGTTCGTCACGCTCACCGCCGGAGTCTTCCAGTCCCATCGCTTCTTCGTCGGATTGCGTGATGGTTTCGTCGTAGTCCGGCTCCCATTGACCCTTAATGTGAGCAACGACTTTGTTGATTTCCGCCTCGTCGATGTAGGCGCCGTGCACGCGCAGCAGACGCGAAGAGCCCGGCGGCAGGAACAACATGTCGCCGCGGCCGAGCAGATGTTCGGCGCCGTTGGTATCGAGGATGGTGCGCGAATCGACCTTCGAGGACACGCGATAAGAAATGCGGGAAGGGAAGTTTGCCTTAATCAATCCGGTGATCACGTCGACCGATGGACGCTGCGTGGCGAGCACGAGGTGAATGCCGACGGCGCGGGCCATTTGCGCCAAACGCGTGATCGAGTCTTCTACTTCGTTACCCGAAGTCATCATTAGATCAGCGAGCTCATCGATGATGATCACGATATAGGGCATGCGGATCCACGGCTGGCCGTCTTCGCCAAAGTCCTTCACCGTGTTGCGGCGATCGCGCTCGGCGTTATAGCCGTCTATGTTGCGCACGCCCCACCCGGCCAGTTCCTTGTAACGCCGTTCCATCTCACCCACCGCCCAACGCAGCGCGCGTGACGCAGGTTTGGGGTCGACGATGATTGGTGTGGCCAGGTGCGGAATATCTTCGTAGAGACCAAGTTCGAGCCGCTTCGGATCGATCAGGATCACTTTCACTTCGTCGGGTCGCGCCCGGTACAGGATCGAAACCAGAAGCGAGTTAACGCCCACCGACTTACCTGAGCCGGTGGTGCCGGCGATCAGCAGGTGCGGCATTTTCGCCAGGTCGGATACGTAGTTCAATCCATCGATCGTCTTGCCCAGCGCAATGGTGAGTTTGGAAGTCGACTCCTTGAAAGCCCGCGATTCGAGCACTTCGCGCAGGTAAATTGTCTCGCGCCTGGGGTTCGGCACTTCGATGCCGACGTGCGGTTTGCCCGGCATGCGATCGATGCGAATAGACTCGGCCTTTAAAGCCAGACAGAGATCGTCGACCAGGCCGGTGACGCGAGAGTACTTCACCCCCGGATCGGGCTTGAACTCATAAGTAGTCACGACCGGGCCGGGACAGATGTATTTGATTTGGCCGGTGACGTTGAACTCGCGGCATTTCTCCGCGAGCTTGGTCGCCATGTTCAGCAATTCATCGTCGGCCTGTTCGCGCCGCATCGGCCCTTCGTTCAAGAGATCTACCGACGGCAGTTGATAGTCGGAAGCGGCAGTCTTGGTCGAAAATCTGCGCTGGCCATCGAATGGCAGCGCGCCTGTGGCCGGGGCCTCGGTCCTGCGCTTGACCGCAGCCTCGCGCACCATTTCTTCGACCAGGGCAGATTCGGAAGCTTCCAGAGTCTTGCCGCGCGAAGGCAACGATAAGCGTTTCGCCGTGGCTGTCCCGGCGCCGGCGGCCGCCGACATCGTTTTCTGTCCGGTGGTGGTCTCGGCGCTAAAGGTAGCGAAGGCGGCTTCGATCTCAGCTCCATCGCCACTGCCAATCGTCGGCGCGCGGTTTTCATCGCTCACCATTTGAGTTCCCACGGCATCATGAATCCCCGCGCCACCCGCGGCTGCCGCTTCAGCCTTGGCCTGTCGTCGCATTTCGAGACGCTGTTGCCGGCGTTCAGCACGCGTTTGTCGCCAGGCGCGGAACTTTTCGGGTATCAAACGCAGTGCGTCGAAGCGACTGCCGACTGCCACCGCAAGGTTTTCGTAGAACGCGGCGAACGAGAAATTGGTGGCAAGCAGGACGCCGGTAGCCGCGATCGCCGCCAGCAGGATCGTCGCGCCGATGGTGTTGAGCCCGGCAACGAGTGCCCGGGCAGTGATCGCGCCCGCCAACCCACCGGCATTTACGCTGGCATCGAAAAACGGCCGAATGTTTGCCAGCGACAAAAGCGCTGACGACGAAAGCACGAGCACTACCAATCCAGCCACTCGCGAAACGGGAGCATTGATGCGACGCGAGCGGAAACGACGCCACGCGGCCGCCAGCAGCAGGAAGGGAAGTAGATACCCGGCCAGGCCTATGGCCTGAAACAAGCCCGCGGAGACGTTTGCGCCGACGGCGCCGATCCAATTGTGCGCGCCCGTCTCTCCGGCCGCGTTCCACGACGGATCGTTCGGATGATAGGAAGCGAGGCAAAGACCGAGCAGCAGCGCAAACGCAATCAAGGCGATTGCGACGATTTCGTTGAGGCGAGAATTTCCTGCCTGTGGCTGAATTTCAAGTTCGTTTGAGATAGTAGCCATAAAAATTGTCCGACAAACTTCAGTTTGTCGATCTACTTCGTAATAAGGTCAGTACCACCTGCGTGAGCGGGTGGGCCGAACAGTTAACCCACTTATTGAGTGTTTGATCCACCCGCTCACGCAGGTGGTACTGACCTCATGCTCCGGCGGCTTTACGCCGCACGGCGCAGCAGCAAAAACTCCTTAATGAAATCATCCAGATCGCCGTTGAGTACTGAGTCGACGTCGCCGCGCTCCAATTTGGTGCGCGCATCTTTCACCAGACGGTAAGGTGCGAGCACGTAGTTGCGAATCTGCGAGCCAAAGCTAATCTCCTGCTTGTTGGCTTCCAACTCTTTTGTTTCGGCGCGACGTTTTTCCAGTTCCATCTCGTACAAGCGCGAACGCAGGACCTGCATCGCCACGGCCCGGTTCTGATGTTGCGAGCGTTGGTTTTGGCATTGCACGACTATTCCGCTGGGCATGTGCGTGATGCGCACCGCGGAATCGGTCGTGTTGATGTGCTGCCCGCCCGCGCCGGTCGCGCGATAGGTGTCGACGCGCAAATCCTTTTCGTTGATCTCGACTTCGATGTCTTCGTCGATCTCAGGATAGACGAACAGAGAAGCGAAAGACGTATGACGCCGGGCGGCTTGATCGAACGGCGAGATGCGCACCAGCCGGTGCACGCCGGCTTCCGCTGCCAGCAGGCCGTATGCATATTCACCTTCGACTTTGAACGTCACGCCTTTGATGCCGGCCTCTTCGCCTGGCTGATAGTCGATAATCTCAGTTTTGAATTCGCGGCGCTCAGCCCACTTCAGATACATGCGCAAAAGCATCTCGGCCCAGTCCTGCGATTCCGTTCCACCCGCGCCGGGATGAATCGTGCAGATAGCGTTGCGCGCATCATTCTCGCCGGCCAGCAGCGTCTCGGTCTCAGCTTGCAGGATTTCGTGTTCCAGTCGCTCGAGCAACTGTCGCAACTCGGTCAGCGAGCTTTCATCTTCTTCAGCGAATTCAAAGAGCACGGCAGCGTCGGAAACCTCTGTCTCGAATTTCTCCTGCCGCTCGATGATGCGTTGTAGACGGCTTCGTTGCTGCAAGAGTTTCTGCGCAGCCTCCTGGTTCGACCAGAAATCGGGCGCGGAGGCCTGGACTTCGATCTTGTCTAATTCGGCCCCCTTTTCCGGGACATCAAAGAAACCTCCCGAGTTGTTCGACGCGCTTCCGCAAATCCTCGTAGGTGGTTTTCAAATCCTGAATTGATAAGGTCGCAATCATTCTTTTACCTCTTCTGTTAATCGATGCTGTGTCAGAAGCGCGACCATAAGGGAGGGCTCCTATCGAAACAGGCCCTCCCTGACGCTCGGGCTTCTGACACTAACCTTTCATCCGGGCGCGTCTGGTCCGGAAGGTGGCCGAAACAAGTCCCAGACTAATCAAAGCGCACGCATAAACAAAGGTATCGCCATGTCGCGTGTAGAAGGTTTTGTTTTCCTTCCGACTGCCAACGAACCAGGCACGAACCATCGGTTGGGAAGCCGGGGTGGAATCCGAGATTCGCCCGTTGGATTCTATGTCGGCGCTAATGCCGTTGTTCGTCACTCGCAGCAAATCCCGATCATTCTCTACTGCTCGAAAGATCGCGTTCGACAAATGCTGTCGCATAACCGGCGTCGGTCCCAGGTAGCCATCGTTGGAGATATTGATCAGGACATTCGCTCCTTCATTTGCGTAGCGGCGTGCGATCGCGGGATGCGCGGCTTCAATGCAAATAAAAACCCCGACGCGAAAAGCGCCGAGGGGCATCAGCGTGTATGAACTGCCGGGCGTAAAATCGCCGACGATCCCGCGTACCGAACTCGCGCCCGGTAGCCAATGGGGCAGCGGCACGTACTCGCCAAAAGGCATCAGGCGGATTTTATCATACTGCGCCACGATCCGACCCTCTTCATTTACCATCACGGCGGAATTAAGTTCGCCACCATCCGCGGCTGGTTCGAGAGAGTTGAGCAAGACCGAAGTGTGATTGCTGCGCGCAAAGTTCGCAACCACGTCTCGCAAGTGCGGATCGCGCGAGTAACTGAAGTTCATCGGAGACTCAGGCCAGATGACCAAGCCAACCGAAGAGTCGCGAGGCAGGTTACGCAAACCCTGCGCGCTTTGCTCAAGATGCCGATTCAAGAGCTGCTCCATTGAGCCTGAGCCGTCCAACGGAACGTTGGGTTGAACGGCGACTACCATGGGCGCATGCGCGATGGGACCTGCTTCGCGATTTCGAGTTCCCTCAAACGCGCCGACGATAACCAAAAGGACGAACACGATGAGCGAAAGCGAAAGAGCTAGTCCTTTCCTCTTACGTTGCAAGACGGCCAACGCCAGCGCCACGTTCGCGGTCACGATCAGGAAACTCACGGCATAGACCCCACCCCATCGCGCTGACTGAATCAGCCAAGGGTGAAACGCCTGTGAATAACCGAGCGCGTTCCACAGTTGATCGGTCACCGCGTAGCGGGCCCCTTCACACGAAACCCATAAGAGCGGCGCTGCTAAGATTGCTCCAAGACCAAAACGATCGACTAGTCGAGACAGAAGTAGGGTGAAGAGGGCTGGGAACACTGCGACCAGCGCAATTGGTGCCAGTAGAAGCGGATAGGCCGCCCAGGCAGAAATTTGCGCGTAGTGGATCATCGGATAGGTGAGCCACCAGCATGTTCCATAAAAGAAGATTGCGCCCCACAACCAGCCCAGAAGCAAGGCGCGGCCAGCGGGCAAAGGCCGGCCTGCGACCAGGAGAAAGGGAACCAACCCGACCCACGCGAACGGCCACAATTCAAAATCCGGAAATGAAAGGATTAGCAGAAGCGCTGAAGCAATCACCAAAGAAACTTCGGCAAGCGTAGGAACACAGGCGCGAGCAGCCGCCACTGAATAATTACGTTTGGGCGCCGCAACGGCGACCGCGTCGTGCATGGACGGAGTTTAGCAGATGAAGCCGTTGGAACTCAGTCTTTGTCAGGTATCAATGCCACCTGCCGGGATTTCTGGAAGACCTTCTTCCGGCTCGAAAAATAAATTCAGAAATTTCCCGGAAGCCAGAAAAAGTAAGCTCGCAATACCTCAAAATCACGGTCAAACGACAAAAACCGTCACAGTCAAAGTGACAAAATACGTCGTTCTGACTGCCCCCTTGACTAGGATGATTGACCGTAATCGGTCGCGGCGATGCTAGTCTGACCGACGGGCAACGTGAATGATTACCTTGGGAAAAGCTTTCAGAGTTGAAGAGCGAAATTAATGAGCCCTAAATGCGGGAGAACCCGGTCATTGCTGACCGGGTTCCAATTCGGGGGGATTAAACTGAAGGGTTGCTCGGCGGGCGGCTGGCGCAGCGGCATGCAGCGCTCAGAGAAGTGATGGCGGCGGGGGCACGTTTGTTTGCGTGCTAGCCGTCCCTATGCTCAGCACTTCCCGTGCCATGATCTGGAAGACGTAAACAGAATTGATGAGATGTAGACCAGCGGTAGTCGCCTAAATCTGAGAGGCGTTTAGAGTACCAACGTTAGTTGGGCTTGCGGCTGAGGAAAAGAATCCAACTAGAGTTGGTACTCTAAACACCGCTTACTCACCGTAAACGCGGGAGAACCCGGTCATTGCTGACCGGGTTCCAATTCGGGGGGATTAAGCTGAAGGGTTGCTCGGCGGGCGGCTGGCGCAGCGGCATGCAGCGCTCAGAGAAGTGATGGCGGCGGGGGCACGTTTGTTTGCGTGCTAGCCGTCCCTATCCTCAGCACTTCCCGTGCCGCGATCCTCTTATGGTCTGCCCATCGTCACCTGACGCTGCAGAGCCATCGCTTCCTGATTACTGGAATCGATGCCAATCGCGCTCACCGCGTACTTCCTCGCTTCGCCGAGATCTCCTCGTTCAAGAAAGATCCTACCCAGCAGAATATGGGCGTCAATCATCTTGGGCGGCGGGTCCCAGAAGATTGCTGTCTTCAATGCTGCGATCGCGGCTTCCTGATCTCCGCGACGCTGATTTATGCGGCCGCTAAGCAGAAACGCTTCAGCGTTGGTTGGCTCGACTATCAGGACCTTTCTGATTTCGGACAGCGCCTCGTCATCCCGACCCTGCTGGTACAGATCCCGAATCTTGTTAAGCGCTTCCTCGGTGTTACTCGCGTTGGCGGCCTCGATTGTCTTCCGTCGGTCGAGGTCTGATATGTCAATTTGATTAAGCACATCACGCGAGCGAAGCGTCAGGCTGGCGAGTGACTGTGACTTCTGCCAGTCAGTTTGCCATTTTGCATAACTCTGCTGCGGCATATATTTTCGCGCTTGATTGTCGGCAGCACTGGCAGCGTCCGGATGGTTTGCACGCTCCTGAACTTTGGCCAGGAGAAAGTAAGCCTGCCCATCTCTCTGGTCGGCGGCAATGACTTTCTCAAGCTTCTCGGCAGCTTCAGAGTATTTCTCAGCGAGAAAAAGAGCATAGGCATAATTGAAGAGGACCGTCGTGTCATCAGGCGACGAATCGACAGCGCGCGACAGTAACGTGATGCCTTGAAGCAAGAGACGCGTTCGTTCCTCGGGCTTGGCCTCGGCGCGTGCGGCGGCCACGGATGCAGCGCCGGCGTTGTTGTAAACGCCCACCAGGGGCATCACCTTTTCATCCGCCAGGGGAACCAGCGTCGCGAGCGTGTTCGGGACGTCACCCGTCTTCCAATAAGAAAGGCCCGCATAGAATTGCGCCTCGCCGTAGTGCGGGTCCTTTTTTTGCAGCATCTTAAAGTACTCGATCGCTTCTTTCCATTGCGCCTGGTTGAAGTAAAACTGTCCCAGTTCGAATGCTGCCTGTGGATAGACAGCGCCGCCGTTTACCTTTCCAAAGAGCAGTAAGGCGTTCTTGAAGTAGATAGCCCGCGTCGGATCGCGTTCCGGGGTCAACAGCCCTTTCTGGACAGCCTCGTATGCCTGAGGAGGTACCTTCGTCGCTTCCTGTATTAGCTGATTGCGCGAAAACGAAAGGGCCTTGTCTCGTTGGAATAGGATCTGATAGGCGAGTTCTCCGTGTACTTTTTGAAGGTTCGTCACTTCATCGCTAAAGTCATACACGCGCGGCGCCCAGGCTCCGTCAAAAATATCGCCGGCCATGCGGCCCTCGTTAACGCGAACCACGCGCGCCTCGCCGGCAATCGTAGCCAGAGGCTTGGAGACTGGGATGGTTGGCTTGTCACCTGTTGTCGAAGGCGGAACCGCCACGTTGTATGTCCCAATGACGATCATCGAGGCCTTGAGTTCGCGCGCTATCTTGATAGCGGTTGCGCGTGAAGGAAGAACGGTCAGCGGCAGACGCAAACGTTGATAGGCCACCGCGCGCTCTTCGCTGGTCACTACGATTAGACCTGGTTTGTTCAGCAGAGCGGAGAGCGAGTCGGCAAAACTTTCGCCAATCCAGTTGTACTCCGGATGGTTTGAAACATTCTCGAAAGGAAGTACCAGCACAATTTCCGCCGACGAACCGGTCTGGGCCCGCACGTTTTGTGAGCTGAAAGGTAAAGCCAGAACCAGCGCCGTCGCTGCCAGCAAGACCATCAATTTCTTTTGAATCATTACGAAAATCCTTAACTTATCTATGAATTGCGCTTGGAAAAGTTCGATGCGACTATGATAACAGCGGTTGGACAGGAGCGCATCCGCGTAGCATAGACTTTTCAGTCTGTGTCTCTCTTGCGAAGCGGGAACACTGAAGTCTATGCTACTAAGGTGTGGCCTCGGTGACGACCAGTTGATTGTCGACGCTGATGACTCCCTTGACCGAGCGCAGGGTTTTCTCGACTCGCTGTTTCAAGTCCGCTGATTTCACCGAACCAACGATAGTTACTTTGCCGCCTTCGACCAGGGTGCTTACGTCCAGCTTAGACAAGATTGGATCGGCGGCGAGAGTTCGTTCGATCTGAGATTGAATTCCAGCGTCGTCGGGAGTTGTCACGGTCTCGCCAGTGGGCTCGGGTGATGGGACGACACCTCCAACCTGATTGTTTTGTGGCGAGGGCGAAATCGTAGGCGAAGGTTTCGGGGAGGGCTGCATCGTAAGAGATCCCGCTGGAACCGTTTGCACTGGGGCGAGTGTCGAGTTCATCGGATCGTACGGTCTGCTGGTCAAAAAGAGCGCGATGAATGTGGCCAGGGCCGCCGCTCCAATTACGGTGAGAGCCACAATCCCCTCGCGTGCGCCGGGTCCCGGTTGCCGGGCGTTCGGATGTGCGCCGCGCCGATTGCGCGCGGCCGGAGTTTCAATCACGATGCGGTTTCTCCGCCTGGAGTGGTCCGACATTCGCCTTAGTCACCTCGTCTGTGGATCGAGATCGCCGGGAGCCTTCCGAAACCCGGAACAGTCTTCAGCAAACAGGGAAGGCGATTATAGAAGATTCGCCCCCGCATCTTCTAAGGCCGGTTTTAGAAGAAGACATCTGTGGGGTTTCCATCTGCTTCTGTTATTCTGCGCAAGCTTGTCGCTATCCAGGCGTTCTAACTCCGAGCGCGATTAACTTATGCGCTGTCATAGATGCGTTTTTGGAGGTTACTTTTCGATGTCACCAATACACAGATTTCTTTTTGCAGTTGCTTTGTTCTGCCTAAGCACTGCTGCTGTTCTGGGTCAGACTTCAGAACAAACTACGACGGCGAGTGATCGCCAGTCGGTTAATATTACGGTTTACAACTCAAACCTGGGGCTCGTGCGTGAGACACGTAGATTGACGCTGCCCCAGGGTCAAATTGCTTTGAGATTCGCGGACGTAACGGCCCAGATTCGTCCCGAGACAGTCCATCTGGCTTCCCTGACAGCGCCCGCGGCGCTGCGAATTCTCGAGCAGAATTATCAGTACGATCTGCTCAACCCGGCGAAGTTACTGGACAAGTTCGTAGGGAGGGAAATCACTTTGGTGCTGAGGCGCTACACGAACAATACTGAAACCTTTGAGCCGGTCCGGGCGACTTTGTTGTCGAACAATGGCGGGCAGGTCTGGCGCATTAATGGACAGATAGTAATCAACCCAACCAACATCGCCGAAATGCGTTTTCCCGATCTTCCCAAAAACCTGGTCGCGACCCCGACGCTGGTCTGGGATCTTGATAATCGCGAAAGCGGATCACAGACAATCGAGGCGAGCTATCTGACGGCGGGTATGAACTGGCGCGCGGATTATGTGCTGCTGGTCAACGCCGACGATACGAAGGGCGATTTGCAGGGATGGGTCACGCTCACCAATGGCAGCGGAGCTACTTTTGAAGATGCGCGGCTGCAATTGGTGGCGGGAGACGTGAATCGAGTATCGAACGACCGCCTGGATATGTTGGCCAGCGGGATGGCCAGGAAGTCGATGGAAAGCGAATCCCAATTTCAGGAGCAGGGCTTCTTCGAATATCACTTGTATACGCTGCAGCGACCGACGAGCATTCGCGATAACGAAACCAAGCAGGTGTCGTTGTTGGAAGCTGCGGGCTTTGAGGTGAAGAAGGAGTTCGTGCTGAACGGTCAGCGCTATTACTACACGAATTACAACAATCCCGGCCAGCCGATCAAGGAAAAGGTCGGCGTGTATGTGCAGTTTCGCAATTCGCAGCAGAACAAACTCGGTATGCCGCTGCCCGCCGGCACGGTCCGGCTTTACAAGAAGGACGACAAAGGCAATCAGCAATTTATCGGCGAAGACCGCATCGACCACACGGCGAAGGACGAGGACGTCCGCGTAAAGGTCGGCGACGCTTTCGATGTCGTTGCGGAGCGGAAACAAACCGACTACAAGGTGATCGCGCGGAATGTCTATGAGTACGCGTATGAAATCAAGATACGCAACCACAAAGACGCGGCGATTTCCGTAGTCGTGAATGAGCCCATCGGTGGTGACTGGGAAATGGTTTCGTCCACTTTCGAAGCGAAAAAGACGGCCGCCTTCGCAGCGCAATTCAACGTGCCGGTGGCCAAAGACGGTGAAGCTACCCTGTCGTATCGCGTGCGCGTGCGTTACTAGTCTGGTTACACGGCGATCGGTTATTTCTATGGCGCAAACCCGCGGGCTTGCGCCACATTTTTATTGACATCGCTTGCGCTCCCTAGTTAGATGGGCGGCGTTCAATTCGAGCCTCGTTCAACTGGGTGATCAATGACCTCGATCAAATTCAAAGTTCTCATAGCCGCATCGTTGATGATGTTGGCCCTGGCTGCGACGCGAGCGCAAACGCCGGCGCCCCCGGCTGCGTCAATCGATACGCTCGTTCGCGCTGAGATTGCGCCGTTCAAAGGCAAAGTCTATTTATTCGCGAAAAATCTCGATACGGGCGCCACCTACTCTCTTAATGGTGATGAGCGGGTCCGCACCGCCAGTACCATCAAGGTTGCCGTGATGATCGAGGCATTCACGCGCGTCGCTGATGGGCGGGCGAAATGGACGGACGAATTGGTTTTGACGAAGGCTGCCAGGTACGGTGGCTCGGGAGTCTTGCCTGAACTCGGCGACGGTCTGCGTCTTACCTTGCGCGATTGCGTAAATCTGATGATGGTGGTCAGCGACAACACGGCCACCAATATGGTCCTCGACTATCTGACCACGGATGCGGTCAACGCGCGGATGAGCGCTCTGGGTTTTAAGGATACACGCATCATGCGCAGAATTGGCGGCGGCGGCGAGAGCAGGGAAGGTAAAGAACTCGACAACAAACGCTTTGGTCTCGGCGCGACCACGCCCCATGAGATGGTCCAGATCCTTGAGAAGCTCGAAGCCGGCGAAATCGTGAACAAGTCCGCCGCCAAAGAAATGATCGACCTCATGAAGCGCGAACAGGCGCGGTACGCAATTGGCCGCACGAACTGGGATTTGCCCATGGCCAGCAAGTATGGCGCGCTCGATCGCCTGCGCAGTTGCGTGGCAATTGTTTATTCCAAGCACGGCCGGATCGCAATGGCAATTACAGTCGACGACATGCCTGAGGTTATCTGGTCCGTGGACAATCCCGGATATCTCCTGATGAACCGCCTCTCGTTGATTCTTCTCGAGAGCCTTAAGTCGCCCCAGAATGCTTAATGAGCCCTTCCTCAGAGCAAAGAAAAAGCGGGACGCATCCAAAAATTTGTACAGATAGTCAAGCTTTTGGATGTAGGATGCGACCGCTAACAGTACATCTCGGCTAATAAGAAACCGTAGCATCAATGGTCTCGGGTCGGCCTAAGATTTAACCCATCCTGGTTTAGGCCCCAATAGTTTCAAACCACGGGCTGAGGAGAAATCTTCGGCCCGCTTTTTTTATTTTGTTTCAGGCTGGCCCGTCTAAAATCCTGGTGCTGCAGCGAAGTTTGCCGGAACATGCGTCGGACGAACTTCGTTCAGCAAGAAAAGCTCGCGAGGTGTGCGGCATCCTAGATTCCACCGGAGAAAATTTATGAGACGTGTATTAATCATAGTGGTGCTCGTTATAGGAGCCGCGGTCCTGGGACTGTGGCGTTCGCACGGGGGCGTTCGTCAGGGCTTGAGCCGGGCCGTCGGAGTTTCGGATGACAACTCGGAAGGCGTGACGGGTGACGAGACACGCAAGAGTTTCGAGCTTAAACCCGGCGCGCGCATAGAGGTCAATGGCATCAACGGCAAGGTCGAAATTCAAACTTCGGACACAACGACGGCTGAGGTTTATGTCCGCCGCACTGCGGACAGCCCAAGCTCTTTGCGGCGTCGTGAAATTACTATCGAACAGACAGCCGATGGCTTACTGGTGCGCGCCAGAACACAGCATCTTGGATTCTGGGACCATCTGTTTGGCCACAACCCAAACGAAGAAGTAACGATTAAGGCGCCACGCCAGATTGCTTTGTCTCTCAAAGGCATCAACGGTCGCGTTACGGCCGGAGATATTGATGGGCCGCTCGAAGCTAGATCGATCAATGGTCGCGTAGAGCTGGGCGTGGCCAGCGAGTATGCCGAACTCAGCAGCATCAACGGAAACATCGTCGTCGGCCTGAAACAATTGGGCGATCGCGGCGCCAGCATCAAAAGCGTCAACGGTGGAATTGAGTTACGCCTGGCCAGCGGTCTCAACGCGGATCTAACCGCGCGGGGCATGAACGGCAATGTTCGTTCAGACATTCCTGAGGTTACCGTCGACAAGGAAGAACCCGGCTCGCGCTATTCCGCTCGCATCGGCAGCGGCGGCGCGCCGATTACGATCAGCGGCATCAACGGCAATGTGCGCTTGACCCGCGCAGAGGGTGCGGCCAGTACTTCTGCGAATGAAAAGAAGCCGGCTGATAAGTCTGCAAAGCCTGCGACCGAAGCAAAGAGCGCCAAAAACTCGGTGCAGTAGCCCGAACGCAAGGGAGGGCGTCGAACCCAGTTCACAGGCGTCAGAAACAAGAAAGAGCCGGCACCATCGCCGGCTCTTTTTGCGTTAGCATGTTGGTGCACCCAGCAGGACTCGAACCTGCGGCCTTCTGATTCGAAGTCAGACGCTCTATCCAACTGAGCTATGGGTGCACGGCGGGTAAATAGTAAATCGTGAATGTTGAATAGTAAACCGGGAAGTGGGCAGTGAGCTGTGAGCAGTGAACAGTGGGTGGTGCCCTAATTTGAGAGATTGTCCTTGCCAGGTTTAGACCGATCCACGAATTCACACGAAGCGGAAGTAGTTTGTTCGTGCTATTTCGTGTGATTTCGTGGATCGTTTTTGTCCAAAGGGAAGAAAGCACGAAACCCGAATGAGGATCCCACCGAACAGTGTGCCCTAAACCAGAAGGCAACCAGTTCCCGCGTTCGGATCGCTGAACTCGAAAACCGAAACATCACTTCATATTCATGTTCATACCCTTCAATGGCGATTTCATAGGCTCAGCCGGCGGCGTTTGTCCACCCTGGAATTCATGTCGAATAAAACGCACCAGGTCATTGATCTCTTCCGGCTTGAGCTTCTCGCCAAAGGCCGGCATCCCGTCGCCGCCCTTGGTAATCTGTTTGACGAAATCTGAGTCCGGGTGCTTCAGGGCGTGGCCCTCGCGCAAGCTCGGCACTTTCAATTTGGTTCCGTCTTCCAGTTTCACCGGCCCGCCTTCACCGTTAGCCCCGTGACACAGCTTGCAGTTCTTTTCATAACTGGCGCGCGTCGCCGCAAACTGATCCGGCGTCGATTTTGCCGTCGCAGAATTGCTGTTTGCATTCGGCGTGTTCACCGTCGTATCGGCCTGACAGGCAGTCATTAGCAGCAGAGCAACAGTGAGCAGAACGAGTAATTGACGTTTCATCCCCGAATTCTCCGAGTAGTCAAAGGTTGAGTTTTTGAGAACGGACCAGCAGTATAGCATGCCATATTGTGATCCCTCTTCCTTGGTTGCAAACCATCAAAGACAAAAGGCAGAATAGGTGCGCGCCACACTCAAGCAATCTAGCGTACCCAGGAATTAGACGAGCGAGACTCCCTTTTTGATCGAAACTTTTCAGCGATGACTACTGAACGCGATCAGACGAACAACTCTACACGTGGCTCGTTGCGGCTCGCGCCGAACGTTGAAGAACTCGAAGAGCACAAGAGTAAGCTGCCACGCCAGTTCGTCAACTTCACTTTCTATCGCGCGCGGCCCGAGTGGAGAATGCTTGACGACGCTGAGAAGGGTCACTGCAAGCAGGACTTCATTAAGACCTTTGATGACTTTCGACGACAGCTATTGATTCACACCTACTCCACGGTGGGGCTGCGCACGAATGCTGACTTCATGATCTGGCGCATCGGGTCCGAGCTCGATCCGTTACAGGAAATGACGGGCCGGCTGAATCAAACTTCGATGGCCAGGTACGTCGAGCCGACTCTGTCATTCCTTTCCATGACCAAGCGTTCAATGTACATCGAGAAGGATTGTTCCGAGCAGCCCGAGGATCGCGTTCACGTCGTGCCCGGCCAGTCGGATTACCTGTTCGTCTGTCCCTTGCAACGAACGCGCGAGTGGTATTCCCGCCCACAGGAGCAGCGCCAGGAGATGACCGACGAGAATTTGCGCATCGGCTCGAAATATCGTTCGGTGAAGCTGCACACGACGTACTCGTTCGGGCTCGACGATCAGGAGTTCGTCGTCGCGTTCGAGACCAATAATCCTTCCGACTTTTTGGATCTGGTCCAGGAACTGCGCGAAACCAAAGCGAGCTGTTTCACGCTGCGCGACACGCCGATGTTCACCTGCCGGCGGCGCACTCTGGCTGAATGCCTGGATGCGTTGGGCTGATTCTAATCTTCGGGCGCCCGCCAAGTGTTCGCACCAATCAAAAGAAAGTTTTGGCCGTGGCTGGTTATTGTATTTGTCCTGGTTGCCACTGCCTGGCAACTCCGTTATCAGGGCCGTCTGTGGTGGTGCTCCTGCGGCCGCGCCTTCTTTTGGACCAGCAGCGCCTGGAGTTCGCTGACTTCCCAGACCTTCCTTGACCCTTACAGCTTTACACACATCCTGCACGGGCTGATGTTCTGCGGTTTGCTGACCTTGCTTGTTCGCAAACTGCCGGCAAGCTGGCGTCTCTGCCTGGCGATCACGATCGAAGCCATCTGGGAATTGATCGAAAATACAGACACGGTAATTCAACACTATCGGGCTGCGACGGCGGCTCTCGGTTATCAGGGCGACACGGTGATGAATTCGCTGGGCGACATCATGTGTTGCGGGATTGGCTTTATGATGGCCCGCAAGCTTGGGTGGCTTCGCTCGTTGGGGTTGTTCTTTGTGATTGAAACAGTACTACTGATATGGATCAGAGATAGTCTGCTTCTGGAAATGATAATGTTGGTTCATCCAATTAATGCGATTAAGGTCTGGCAAATGGGATTAATGGTTTTTTCTCTGTGAGTCTCTGTGTGTCCTCTTTGTCTCTGTGGTGAGTCTTTCTACCGTCTTATTCACCACAGAGACACGGAGGATGCACTGAGAAAACTGAAACGGCGCTGTTATTGAGTCAACGAAATGAATTCCTTCCGACGCATTCTTCTTCTTTTGCTTTGCGCCTTGCACGTCGCGATTTATTTTGATCCTGGGTCTTGTGCTCAACCTCCCCCGCCCAACTCCAACATTGAGTACCTTTGGTACGAAACTGAAAACATGCGCGGCATTACTGAAACGCCACGACATGAGCCCCTGCTCAATCCTTCATATCTGGAATTGCCTGCAACCAGAGCGCCGGGTTGGTCAATCAGCGGGCCGGGTGTGTCGGCTGAATGGACGCAGGGCGGCGAGAGCGAATGGAACTCGGTGGCTGCCGCCGCTGACGAAACCCGCGGAGTTGTCTGGCAGGATATTGAGATCCCGCGATCCGGTGAATACAGAATTTGGGTGCGCTATGCCGATTGGGCAAACAAAACGGAAACCTTCGTCGCGCGAATTACTCAGCAAGGACGCGAAGTGGCCCGACATGAGTTTGGCGCTATTGATGTGATCGATCCGCATGATGAAGTAAGCATGTATTGGGGCTGGGCCTTCGCTTGGGACGGCGCGCCGGCGACCCTGGCGAAAGGGCCCGCGCGAATTTCGATCGAACTTGATAAGACAGCACAAGCCCGGCGTCAGGTCGATTGTGTTTTGGTAACAAACGATCTTGCCTACATTCCGCAGGGGCGACGTAAACCTGTTTTCGCGGCCATGCGTTACTTGCGCGATTGGGCGAACACGCGCCCGCCGCTGGCACCCCTCATCGAAACTCCAATGCGAATCGATGTGCCGATATCGTGGGCTCGTCCAAAAATCGCCGGCCGTGACTTTGTGATGCCCTGGAACATCGCGAAAGAGTTTTGGCAGCTTTACGACAAACCACCCGGCGAGCGTCCGCTCCATCCCTTCAATGCCGAGCCGATTGATGAGTTTGTCAAAGCCTACTCAGGCAAGAGGGATGTGCCGATCTTTAGTTCAAAGCTGATCGTGCCGACCGTCTACATCAACGATCTGCCCGAACTGCTTAAAGAAGGCAGCGCCTTCCGTCGATATCTCGCCGACACGAAATCGCCATTTGCGGTCTTGATCAATTACGGTGCGGCGAACTTCGCTTCTGACGCGGACGCGCAAGCGGCCTGGAAACTTCTAAACGGGGAGTTGCGCGATCAATTCCTGGGTTGGATTTCCGGAGAGAGCATCGGTTATGTCTGGAGTGAAGCGCCGCAGTATCTGAAGATTTCTCCGGAGATGACTCGCACTCAGTTGCTCGATGCACACCGCACGTTCTACACCGAAGCGCTGGCGCGGAAGTGGAGTGCGATGTTCAAGACGCAAACCGGAGCGATGTGGGACAAGTTGATTCCGGCTCAATCAACTTCCAGCACCTCGTTCGCGCACGCGCTGGGTGAATGGGGCGTGCGTTCCTTTGGTATGGAAACCGCGGCGGTGCAGCCGATGACCGCGATGCGTATCGCGTTCAACCGCGGCGCGGCGCGTCAGTACGGAGGGAACGTCTTCTATTATCACGCGCCGAACTTTGGCGATTCAGCGACGACGTTCACCAAGCAGCAAAACTTTGCCGGGCCCGATAACTTTTTTCATTCACGTTATGGCGCGACGATGGGTCCGTCGTTGTCCTGGTATCGCAAGAGCTACTTTCTCTATTACATGTCCGGCGCGTCGGCGATCTATCTCGAGCAGGGTTTCGATCAGTTTTTTAAGCCGGGGCCAGGCGAGCATTCTTTCCAACTTAATCCGTTGGGCCGCATCACAGACGAGTTCATGCGCTTTGCCGAGAAGCATCCCGATCCGGGCACACCGTACACGCCTATCGCTTTTCTGCTCGACCCGGCACACGGTTGGGAGATGACGGACTATCCGCACTGGCCGTTCGGAGTTTCTCAGATCAATCGCTGCGATCGCGCCCTGCGCGAGTTGTTCGGCGCGGCCTACTATCCCGGACCCGTGCGCGAAGGCGAGCCCGCCAGCGGCGAGCGCCAGGCATTCGTGCCGGGAATTTTCGGAAACATCTTTGACGTGCTCGTGGCGTCGAGTGGCACGGGCGTCACGCCCGTGAGGCATCACGCGCAAGATGCGCGTGCCACTCCTGGACACGCGGACGTCCCCTCCGCACTGAGCGCCGCAGGCGCGAACAAGAGTCCGGGCGCAAGTGTTCCGTCTCCAATCAACGCCATCGACGCTTACCGCGCGATAATCGTCGGCGGCCGCATCGATCGGTCCAAACAGTGGGCCGACAAACTTGCTTCATACGTTCGCAATGGCGGCACGCTGGTTCTCAATTCCGCTCAAATCAAAGGCCTCCCCGCCGATCTACTCGGGTTGCGTCTGACCGGCGAAACCGGCGAAGCTCATAACGCGAAATGCTTGTCTCCCAACGAACCGGAACAGGATCTGCACGGACAAATATTTCGCTACGATCGCGTTGAAGTTAAAGGCGCCAAAATCCTGATAGCTGTGCCCAACGGATCGAATGGAGATCCGCTGGTGACCGTGAACAAGGTTGGCCGCGGTCGAGTCGTCTTCGTCGCCCTGCCCGACCTTTTGGGCGAGGACGAACGCATGACGCCCTTCGCTGCCCACTTGCTCGCTCATCTTGTCAGTGAAGCAACCCCGGTTCAGATCGAAGGCGACGTCGAGTACCTGATCAATCGCACCGCGCGCGGATGGGTGGTTACGCTCTTCAACGACAACGGCGTGTTCAAGCCGCAGCAGGGAATGGCCGAGGTCGATCGCAGTGCGAGTGTGAACGCGACAATAACCTTGCGCGGCGCGGGAATTTCTAATGCGAGTGAATGGAGTTCGGACCGAACTATGACGTTGAAAAAGCAAGCAGGGGCTTCTGACAGCGTCACTCTCAACATAGCGGCAGGCGGCATCGCCATCATCGAGTTGCGGACCGGGAATTAGAAATTGTTGCTTCCTCTCCCATTCGGAGAGGGTTAGGGTGAGGGATTACTGGAGCGTCGACCCCAATCGAAGCATTTGTCTTTGAATGCCATTCACCGCCTACGAACACGAATAAGAGGTATGGTTTCGTTTCGCAAGCCCTCATCCCCGCTCCTTCTCCCAAGAGAAGGGAGAAAAACCACAACTACTTCGTAATCACGTTCCCGTCCGAATCGTACATCGTCACGTCGCCGAACGGCGTCACCTGGTCTTGCACTTTGTCCCAGTCACCAACAATCACGACCGCGGCGCGATAGGTGTCAAAGTATTTCGCGGCGACACGCTGAATGTCCGCGGTAGTCAGAGCCTCAATCTTGGGACGAAACTCGTCGATAAAGGTCCTGGAAAGATCGTAGGTGTAGAGGCTGTTGATTCGTCCCGCCAGCCCGGCCTGACTCGCCAACTCAACTGAAAAGTTACCCGTGCTGTATTCCTTGGCGGCGTTGAGTTCTTCGTCGGTTACCGGCAGCACGCGCATACGATCGAGCTCATAAAGTATTTCCAGCAGCGTCGGGCCGGTGACTTCGTTGCGCACGAAGGCGCCGGCCACAAACGAACCGGAATAAGCCTGCGTGTTCGACGAGCTGAAGGGCGAATAGGTATAGCCTTTGGCCTCGCGAATGTTGCGCGTCAGACGCGAATAGAACGAGCCGCCATAAATGATATTCGCGGTGCGCAGCGCGAAATAGTCTTTGTCTTTCCGTGGGATGCTGACGTTGCCGATGTAGATTGCCGATTGAATCGAGCCCGGCCGGTTGACGAAATAGATCTGGCGCTTGTCTCGGGTCGGCGGGGCCGGGTTGTCGGCAGCCGGAACAGTCCCTGGCTTCCATCCGCCAAATGCTTTCTGAATTTCCGCAAAAGTTTTCTCGGGTTCAATGTCGCCCACGACCACCAGATGCGCAGCGTTGGGAACATAGTAAGTAGACACGAACTGGCGCAGATCCGCGCGCGTCAACGCGTTGATTGATTTCTCGTCGGGCACGACGAAGCCGTATGGGTGGTTGCCAAAAACCGCTTTCTGAAATCTTTCATTGACCAGAAAGCCGGCGTCGGCTCGGCCAGCGCGGATTCCCTGGATCGTGTTATCTTTCGCCAGCTTAAGCTCGTTCTCAGGAAACGCGGGATGCTGCGTCACGTCGCTCATCAGATCAAACAAACGCGTCGAAAACTCGGACAACGCCGAAGCGCTCATCGTTGAAGAGTCGGCGTCGCTGCCGAGACCCAGGCTGCCGCCGATCGAACGAAGCTCTTCCTTGATCTGTTTGCTGGTGCGGCTCTCGGTGCCTTCATTGATCACGCCGGCGGCTATCTGTGCAATTCCCGGATGCCGTTCGCGATCGGTAGCGGTCGTCGCTGAGCGAAAAGTCAGGATCGCGGTAACCTTCGGCACGTTCGGCAGAGGCGCCAGGATTACGGTCAGGCCATTACTCAATTTCCGTTCGGTGATCTTGGGAAGATTGAGCGGCCGCGCCGGGCCCGGCGGCGGCGGAGTCTTTTGCTGGGCCGCGGTCGGGATTGCGATCGCGAATGCGATGATAAGAATAGAAAGAAGGGTCTTCATGTTCAGGTACCTTTCAAAAGAGATCTGCACCCTCTCCCTTTGGGAGAGGGCTGGGGTGAGGGCCTGTACGCCGACTGTCGGTTTTGAACTTATTTGTCCTCGCTAAGACGCAACTAATAATTTAGAGACTCGCGCTAAGCTTCGCACCCTCATCCCCTGCCCTTCTCCCAGAGGGAGAAGGGAGTAAATCAAATCAGCAACCTGAAGGTTGAACTCTGAACACTCTTACTCAGCCGGCTTTGCCTCGGGCACGCGATCAATCACGGTGCGATTCGTCGCCACCAGATATTTCTTCGCCGCATCGCGAACCTGCTCGCCGGTAACCTTTTCAAACGCAGCCAGCAGGGAATTGATTTGTTTCGGATCGTCGCGGAACAGAGCCAGCACCGACAGCAAGTGAGTCTTGCCGAAGGTCGATTCGAGCTGATTGTAAAAGTTGGATTTGTAGCGGACCTTCGCATCAGCCAGTTCTTTTTCCGTAACGCCTTTGGCTACCAGTTCGGCGACGACCGCATCCATTTCCTTGACGACCTCATCCGCCGTGTGGCCGGGCTTATAAGTCGTGCGCGTGGTCATGATCATCGGTCCGTTATAATCGAATTCGTTTCCAAAGTAATTCAAGCCGCCGGTCAGGTCGAGTGTCAATTCCTTCTCTTTGACCAGACGTTGATACCAGCGTGAACTGTCATCGCCCTGGAGAATCTGGACCAGCAAAGCCATCGCCGGAAAGTCGGGCGAGCTCTGAGCCGGAATGTGATAGCCAGTGGCGAGTGCGGGCAGGTTTGCCAGCTTGTCTTTTTGATTTACGCGCTTTTCCTGCGTCTGGGCCGGCTCAGTAAGATCGGACTTCGGCGGTTGTGGCTGTGCGGGGATCGAGGCAAAGTGTTTCTCGACCATCTGCTTCACTTCGTTCGCATCGACGTCGCCGACTATGGTCAGCACGGCGTTGTTGGGCGCGTAGAAAGTTTTGAAAAAGCTGCGCACGTCCTGAATAGTGGCGGCATTGACCTCGGCCAGATCGCCGTAACCATTGTGCGAATTGTTCCAGTTGCTAAACGCGTTCTGCCAAAGGTCGATCCACTCAAACAACTGGTACGGCGTGTTGAGCACGTTCACCCGAATTTCTTCGCTGACCACGTTCTGCTGGTTCTTCAGGTTCTCTTCGCTGACGTCGAGAGAGCGCATGCGATCCGATTCCAGCCACAGACCCATCTCGACCCGATTACTCGGCAGCGTCTCGAAATAATTTGTGTAGTCAAAATCAGTGTGCCCGTTGAGGCTGCCGCCGTTTGCTTCTACATATTTCGCGTGCTCGAACTTTTTGATGTTGGCCGAACCCTGAAACATCATGTGCTCGAACAGATGAGCAAATCCGGTGCGGCCTTTTGGCTCGACGCGAAAACCAACGCTGTAGTAAACGCCCACCGTCACGACCGGGGCGACGTGGTCCTCCGAGATAACCACCTTCAAGCCATTCGGAAGTTTGTAATACACCACCGGGACGTCTACCGGCTTGGCAGAAGCCGCGGGGAAATAAATCGCCATGCTGGCCAAAGCCAGCAACGCGGCGCCGACCTTTCTAGTGCTAATCATTTCTTGATAACCTCGCTGAACAGCGTTCCTGAAAAATCTTATCGCCTCGATCATTCGAAGAAGTCTGACGATTTTACGCCAAGTTACGGACCGATCAAGTAAAAAGTTTCGCAGGCTTTCGCGATCCCGGATTGCACTACGACGGCCGAGGTATTAAATTCAATTTACCGGATATGTCTCCAATTGCGCGTAAGTTTTTCGTCGGCGGCGAGGTGCAGGGCGTGGGTTATCGTTTTTTTGCCCAGCGCGCCGCCGCTCGGCACCAGGTCGTCGGTTATGTGAAGAACCTTGATGACGGGCGCGTCGAGGTACTGGCTGAAGGTCCCGCGCTACAGGTCGAAGCGTTCAAACACGAATTGGCCACCGGGCCGCGCTTCTCGTCCGTGGATCATGTTGAAGAGCTTGCCCTCGATCCTTCGGGATTGTACTCGGCTTTTCGGATTGAACACTAAGTAGCATAGACTTCAGTCTGTGTTTGCGTGGAAAGACTGAATCACAGACTAAAGTCTATGCTACAAGTGAAACTGTACGGCCTCGATCTCGGAAGAAACAGCATTTATGGAAGATACCAAGCCCACACTGGTGCTGGATCGCGTCTCGAAAAGCTTCGGCGAGTTTGCGGCCGTCAGCGATCTGAGCCTGCAAGTTCGGCCCGGCCGCGTCTTTGGCCTCATTGGCCCAAACGGCGCGGGCAAGACGACCACGATTCGCATGATCGTCAACATCACCGTTCCTGATTCGGGGCGGGTGGAACTATTCGGACAACCGATGAGCACCGCATTGCAGGATCGCATCGGCTATTTGCCGGAAGAGCGCGGTCTCTACAAGCGGATGAAGATTGGCGAGCAATTGCGCTTCTTCGCCGAGTTGAAAGACCTGCGCGGAGCGGAAGCCGAGAAACGAATCGATGCCTGGCTTAAGAAGCTGCAACTGTCTGACTGGAAAGAAAAGCGGACCAAGGAACTCTCCAAAGGAATGCAGCAGAAAGTTCAGTTCATCACCGCGGTGATCCACGATCCCGATCTGGTGATTTTGGACGAACCATTTTCCGGCCTTGACCCGGTCAACGTCGAGTTGATGAAAGAAACGATCCTGGAGCAGAAAGCGGCCGGCAAGACGATCATTCTATCGACTCACCAGATGGAAATTGCCGAAAAGCTTTGTGACGATGTCTGCATGATTAATAGGTCGCGCAAGGTTCTGGATGGGAAGCTGCGTGAAATCAGACGGAGCTTCTCGCGCAACGCCGTGGCGCTCCAATATCAGGACGGCGACGGTGTGCTCAACGACCCGGCGCTGGTCGCGAACATCCGTCAACACGGCGACGATACGGAAGTTCTGCTCGTCCCCGGCGCCAGTCCGCAGGAATTGCTCAGGCGGCTGGTGGAATCAGGCGCGACAGTCACCCGGTTCGAGTTGGTCGAGCCAAGTTTGCACGACATCTTCATTGAGAAAGTCAGAGAAGTCGCATGAGGAAATTCTTCGCCGTCGTCAAGCGTGAATACATTCAGCGTGTGCGCACAAAGTTCTTTGTGGTAGCTACAATTCTAGGTCCGGTGCTGATGGCTGGGTTTACCATCGTGCCGGCGATGATGTTCGGGATCAAGTCCGGAGGGCCGACCCGCCTGGTGATCGTAGACCAAACCGGCAAGATGTATGAGCGCGTGGCGAAAGAAATCGTCGGCGGTAAGGAGGCGCGCACTAACGTGGCGACGATGGAGCCTCCCTCGCAGCCGGGCGGACCTGCCAATCCAAAGGAGCAAGTCAACCAGGCCGGCAAGATGATTCAGCCAACGTTCGTCGTCGAACAGGTCAAAGTCGACAATCGTTCTGTCGATGACGTCAGAAAGGAACTCGAGACCAGAATACAGAACCGCGAACTCGAAGGTTATGTCGTGTTGCCGCCGAACCTGCTCAAGGATGGGCAGCCGGAATACCGCGCGCGCAATACGGCGGACCTTTTCACCAAGAGCAATGTTGAGACCGCAATCAGCCGCGCTGTCCGTGGCCAGCGGCTCGTCGAAGCTGGAATCGACGAGAAGACAGTGGCGAGGGCGTCAGAGCCGGTCGATCTGAAAACGATTGAAGCCGGCGGCAAAGAGAGCAAAGGCGAAGCGAGTTTCTTCTTCGTCTTTGGCATCGGCCTGTTGATTTATATGAGCGTCCTGCTTTACGGGCAGTTCGTGCTGGGAGCGGTAATCGAAGAAAAAGAAACACGCATCGCTGAGATTCTGTTTTCTTCAATGCGATCGTTCCCTCTGATGATGGGTAAACTGATCGGCGTTTCTCTGGTGGCCCTGACCCAGCTCGGGATTTGGGCGATGGCTTTTTTAATATTCTCTGTCTGGGCAGCCGGTGGATCGTCGATTACCATGCCGCACATTCCGCCGATGCTGTTTATGTGGTTCGCGGTCTTTTTTTTGATGGGCTATTTCATTTACGCGACCGTCTACGCCGTAGTCGGCTCGATGGTAACGACGACGCAGGAGGGCGGGCAACTTGCTTTGCCGGTAGTCTTATTGCTGGTAGCTGGTTTTTACCTCTCGTTCAATATCATTCGCAGCCCAAGTTCGCCACTGGCGTTCTGGGCTTCGATGTTTCCGTTCTTTGCACCCATTACGATGCTGGTGCGAATTGTTACGGAAACACCGCCACTGTGGCAGATTCTGTTGTCACTCGGAATTGGAGTCGCGACGATCGTGGGGTTGGTTTGGGTGGCGTCGCGCATCTATCGGGTCGGCATGTTGATGTACGGAAAGAAGGCCACGATTCCGGAGGTGTGGCGTTGGGTAAGACAAGCCTAAGCGTTTTTGATTTTTGATTGGCTACTCCACCGATGCTTCCGCGATCTTAAATCGCACTTCTAAAATCCAAAATCGCAAATCCACTGATGCCAGTTGAGATTGAAAAGAAATACCGGCTGACTAAGAAACAGCGTGAAGCAATTGGGCTTCGTTTGCGCCGGCTGGGAGCGTCGCCAGGCGACGTCGAATTCGAAGAGAACACGATTTATCGCGGTGGCCGGCTCGACCTCGGCGGGTGTGCTTTGCGGTTGCGTCGGGTTAACGGGCGCGCGTTACTGACTTTCAAACAACGCTTTCCCAGCAAGTCCCCAATCAAGCATCAGCGAGAAGAAGAGACCGAGGTCACCGATGCCAACGCGCTGGCCGCGATTCTGCGCTCACTCGAGTTCCGGCCGGCGTTGGTTTACGAAAAGCGCCGGGTATGTTGGAATCTCGGGAACGCTGAGATCGCCCTGGACGAGCTACCGTTCGGATTGTTCATGGAGATTGAAGGATCTGAGAAGGAAATCGCGCGGGTTGAGAAACTCCTGGAGGCGGAGTCTCTGCCGGCCGTAATGGAAACCTATCCGTCCCTCACCGCACAACTGGGTATGAAACGGGGCGGTGTTATCGAAGCGCGGTTCGCGCGCTCTGTTCGTGATCGAGCCAGACGCCCGAAATAGAACCGCTCGTCGTAGCCAGCGGGTAAATTGTCGGTCCATCAATTTGGCTTGTTGGCACCTCGCTGAAGCGAGGTGCTAATGAGATTGGCCGGTCAGTAGTTGCGATCGTGCACGTCTACTCTCTGGATCGAAAACACCACGCGCATTGTTTCGGGCCGGCGATCGAGCGCGGCCGGTACAAACGCAGCATTCTGCCGCAGCGCTTTCTCAAAATCTTCCAGCATCCGGCGATCACGCGGCGCTTGCATCACATCTGCCAGCGACGCGGAACCGTTGGTAAAAACGTCAGCCACGACCATCATGTTGTCATCACCCTCACGGCCGTTTCCGCGCAAACGGGTCGGCTCAGAGGTAAGCGTGGCGAGCGCGCCGCCCGGGTTCAGGCTGGGCGATTCAGTATTGAACGGAGTTCGCAATGCGGCATAACTCTCAGGGGAAATCGGCTTGGTGATGTCGTAACGCGGCCGCAAAGGATCGGCGAGTTCAATCGTGATGGACGCCTGGTCGAACGCCAGCGCCGCTTCGTGCAAAGCGATCATGTGCGGCCTCATGGCAGCGAACACGGCCGTGAAAATAATGACTGAGGCGAGCGAACTGAAGGCATAGCGCATCATCACCGGTTGCAGCCACGAACGCATCACATCGCCGAAGGTCGTATCCCTAAGAGTTCTTCTGTTGGCTGCTTCGGCTACCAGGGCCTTATTGATGGCTGGAACCAGATCGACGGGCGGCGCAGGTCGCGAGAGCATGGCCAGACCGCCACGGATCGAACGCATCTCCAACAAGCGCGCCCGGCAAACCGGACAGACTTCCAGGTGCTGGTAGCAGGCGCCACGCTCTTCCGGTCTTAAGCCGTCATCGACATAAAGCGAAAGCGATTGTTGAATTTCTTCACACGACATAAGTCATTGCCAATTTCCGATTGCCGATTTCCAATTCATCCTGCCGGGTTGCCGATCAAGCTAGACTTACTCAATTGGCAATCAAAAATCTTTTCGAATGGTTGGCCGACCCCGGCTGCTCCCCCAAAAATCGGGAAAGCAACGCCGACCTGGAAACCTTGGCTGCTAATCAGCAGAGCCGGAACGAAATCTACGGGTTGTTGCTGGCCACGTTTTCAAATCATTCCGTCTGTGGTTGAATCGCATTTTATCCGTCCCCAAACCGTCACTTCGACCCACTTGGCACCGAGTTTCTGTGAAGCCGGGGCGGGCCAACCATTCGTCATTACAAAGATCCTTCAAGCTTGCGGCGCAGTTCCAATCGACCTCGGGAAATCCGTGACTTCACCGTTCCGATGCTGATCTGAAGCGTGTCCGCCACCTCTTCGTAGCTGAATCCTTCCACATCGCGCAGGATGACAGCCTCTTTATACGACCGCCGCAATCCCTGCAGAGCCTCGCGCAGTTGACCTTCTCGCTCCTTAGCCAACGTCTCTTGTTCGGGATCAACCGCTTCCTCGTTTCGCAACGTTGCGCTCAGCGGCTGTTCGTGCCGTTCATCGGTTGCGTCAAGTGAAACCGTGACGTCGCGTTTGCGTCGGCGCCACCAACGCCAGCGATTGCGGGCCTGATTAACCGCGATGCGATATATCCAGGTTTTCAAATTCGCATCGCCGCGAAAGCGACCAATGCTTTGAAAAGCCCGCAGGAAGGTTTCCTGCGACAAATCGCGCGCTTCTTCTGGATCGGAGGTCAGTCGGTAGAGCAAAGCGTAAACATCACCGGTATGCTCGGCGACCAACCGCTCAAACGCGGCCGCCTCTCCCTGCCGCAATCTTTCAAGGAACTGATCTTCGGCCGTCGATCGAACCTCGGCCCCAGTTGCCGAAGCAACTTCTTCCAAGTCCGCATGCCCGCGGAGTGCTATCTGCTCTCCGTAGCTCACCTGGGACCCCCGTGGACGGGAAGCTTCAAATTCGTCATCCGCTGTGGCTTCCCGGACAGACGCTCGGTTAGACGCCGACTAACTTTGTTTTGTTCCCGTCTGTTCATCGCGGCTTTCATTACATCTCGACCGCCAATTGGATGATGATCAGGCTCGTTAGCGTTGTGATTGCGGGCAGCCTCCTTGACAACGTTCCGAGCGGTCGCTAAATTCGCTGTTTCCGCGATCATACACCAAAATGAACGCCTGTGACCGTGCGTTCTTGCAAGAGGAACACAGTTGGCAAAATATAAGAAGAAGCGAGCCCGGGAACTGAAGCACGATCGGTTTCGCGATACCACGATGCTGCTCGCCGACAAGCTCGCCGATCGGGTCGCCGGACGCGGTCGACAGATCCTTTATGGCCTGCTGGCCCTGATAGTTGTTGCGGCGGCCGTCTATGGCGTGATGCGCTGGCGATACAAGCATTCAGGCGAAGCGGAAGCGGCCATGGGCCGGGCAATTACGATAAATGGCGCGGAAATCGGCCCGGCGTCGGTGGCGGGCTCAAGGGATCCAGTCTTCAGCACCCAGCAGGAACGGTCACAGAAGGCCATCGAAGAATTTGAAAAGATTGCAGCCAAGTACGGCGAGCCCTATCGTTCGGAAGCGCGCTATTTCATAGCCACCAACGAACTGGTGACTGATCGAGCCAAAGGCGAGACCGACTTGCAGGCGCTGAGCCAGGGCAGTGGCGAGATAGCTACGCTTGCGAAATTCGCTTTGGCTCAGGCAAAGGAAGCCGATGGAAACCTCGACGAGGCGGCCAGGCTTTACGGCGAGATCGCCAAACAGGGGTCCGCGATCGTAACGCCGGAAACCGCGAACCTGCGCTTAGCCGCTGTCTATGACAAACAGGGAAAGAAGAAGGAAGCGGGCGATCTGCTCGTCAACATCGTGGACACAGCTCGCAAGGCGAAGGACAAGGATGGGAAGCCGGTACCGGAATCCTCGGCCGCGCGCGAGGCTGCACAGAAACTGCTGAAGATCGATCCGGCGCGTCATGCGCAGTTAACGCCTCCGCCCACACCGACCGGTCAGCCGTTTTAAGGATCTGAGATATTGAATGTGAAATCTCAAATCTCGAATTTGAAGTTTCAGATCTGAAACTCAAGAATGGATGGTCTGACTCACTCGCTGGTTGGCCTGACCTCAGCCAAGGCGGGACTGGAACGTCTCTCACCCTACACGACCGCCGTCTGTATTCTGTCTGCGAACGCCCCTGACAGCGATGTCGTTTCATTCTTCTTCGGCGGCCGCTGGGTTCTCCTGCAACATCATCGCGGCATAACGCATTCCATTGTTGGCACGCTGGTGCTCGGCTTATTGATTCCGTCGATCGTGTTCGGGATCGAGCGAGCGATTGCCACTTGGCGTAACCTGCCATCGCGGATTCAATATCGCGGGTTGGTCCTGGCGTCATTGATTGCCGCCGCGACGCATCCGTTAATGGATTGGACTAATAACTATGGGGTGCGGCCCCTGTTGCCGTGGGACGGCAGATGGTTCTACGGCGATCTGGTCTTCATCGTAGATCCTTACCTGCTTCTGGTTCTGGGTGGGGCTGCCTTCCTTCTTACCAGCAACCGCCGCTGGAAAATCGTTGTCTGGTCGCTGCTGGCCGTGGTCATCACGATCATTGTGGTGCGGGTGTCCCCACAACGCGCCGCGGGCAGTGGCGGTCTGACTGTCGCGCGAACGATTTGGATCACGGGTGTACTGGGGTTGGTGATCGCACGCGCTGCCGGACTTCAGAGACGCCTGGGCAAACCGCTCGCGATTGGCGCGCTGGCGTTCGTCATTATTTACTGGGGCCTGCTTGCCGGGGCGCACCACGCGGCGTACCAAAACGCGGAAGCCGAAGCGAATGCGATAGCTTCGCAGCGAAGCGAACGCTTCATCCGCGTTGCGGCTATGCCGACTGTTGCCAATCCATTCCAGTGGCTGTGCGTCGCAGAAACCGACCGGGCGATGTATCGATTCTTTGTCGGCATAAATGACCAGACATCTACAGAAGATCTGGCAAACTCGATCGTGGATGGATACCGCGCCAGTAGCGGGATAGTGATTGAACGTTACCAGAAACCGATGGGCCAGGATGAACGGCTGGTCTCCGCGGCCTCACGCGATCCCCGCGCCCGAGTCTTGCTGGGCTTTGCTCGATTTCCGATTGCTCGGGTTGAAAATGCCAACTGCAATGGTCAGGCGCTCGTCCAATTTGCAGATTTACGCTACACTGAACCCGGCGCATCGCGGGGAGCTTTCTCGCTGAGTGTTTCGGTCGACTGTCCCGCGCCATAATTACTGGCCGTGTTTCAGGAAAGAATTTTGAGCGATTCATCACAAAACAAACTGCGCGAAGTACTGGTCGAAACAGCGCGTGGCCACGTTGCTTCCGCGAAGCGAAAGAAACTGGCCGGCATTCGCATATCGCCGAGTGGGTATTTTGCGGTTGCCGCTCTTTTGACCTTTGCGGCACTCATGTGCCTCCGGGCCCGTCATGATCTCGCCGCAGTGGTTCTGATTGCCGGCACGTGGACGATCATTCCCTTGCTCGTGCTCACTAATCGGCTCAGTTTTGACGGATATACCATTTCACGAACTGGCCTGACTGCATTGCTCATCAGGCTGATGCGCGGCCGCGCCCAAACGATAGCAGTTGACGATGTCGAGCGGGTGGAAGTTGCGACCCTGCGCACACTGCGGCGCGGCGGCAGAGTACGTTATCGCTATCGCATCGAGATCGCCGGCAAGGGCTTGTCGTTCGTGCTGGCGTCTGGCGGCCAGGAATTTCGTCGGATGGTGCGCGTCCTGCTGCCACGAATCGGCGATTACAAGCTGGACGCGCGCGCGGGCGAACTTCGCGATCACCTCGCCGATGCCAAGGCTGTTCGCAACGAAGCGGCGAAGCTGGGTATTGCTTCGACGTCGGTCTTGGAAGAAACCAGTGACGCGAAGAGAGCCGATAAATACCGGGCGGTAGTTTCTGCGAATCAAACATCGCAGGAGGACACTGAGCGAGCGAGCTTGCTGCGCAAGGCAGCGAACGATTTGCGCATCGCCGGTTGCTTGCAACAGTCCGGTGAAGCCTTTCGACGCGCCTTGCTGATCTCACCGCAAAGCCCCTGGCTTATTTACGAATACGCGCGGCTGCTGAAGTCACAAGCCAGCGCGTTCAGCGACGCGAGGTTGCTGGGACGTGCCTGCGCCGCCCTCAGACTTGCCGCCATGCGCGGGCCGAAGGATGCGAATTTGCTGACGCGAATCGGCGAATCCTTCCTCGAGTATGGCGATCCTGTGCGCGCCGCAAAAATATTTCGACGAACACTGGACCTCGACGAAAACGCTTATCGCGCGCAACTTGGGCTGGCCGAAGTCGCGCTGACTGACGGCAAGCTGGCCCACGTGATTCACCACTATAATGACTCAGTCCGAATTGCCCCGGACAAAGCCACGGCCAATCTCGCACGGCGCGAAGCTGACTATTATTCACGTCTGAATAGCGATGAAGATTATCTGGCCGCCGAGCTGCGCCGCATGAACTGGTTGGAGGGAGCAAACCGCGTGCAGCGCTTGACTGCGCGCGTCAGCTTTGCGGCGATGCTAATTGCTTTGGTGGGGTCTTCAGTTGATCAGATGGTCGCCGGCCTCGGCTGGGCGCTGGCTTCATCCTCGATTATTGCCTGGTCCGGTTCGCTGATTACCAGAAAACTTCTAGCCACGCGAGGCCGTCCTCAAACCAGCGACGCCTGAGTTCTTACCTTCAAAGTTCAACCTTTAAGTTGCCTGATTTGATTTACTCCCTTCTCCCTCTGGGAGAAGGGCCGGGGATGAGGGCGCGAAGCGTAGCGCGAAATAGTTTTGGAATTATCCCTCGTGTTAGCGATGACAACACGAGTCAAAAGGTTCGCGCTTAGGCCCTCACCCCAACCCTCTCCCAGGGGGGAGAGGGAGCGAAACCCCTTTCGATAAACGAGCGGGAGTCAATCGTCAATCGAAATCTTGGTGATTGAACCGCGCAAGCTGAAGCGTGAACTCTAAACCGTTTCATCCTGACGCTTCCTTGGCCTGATCTTTCTTCGCCGAACTCCGCGTCTTTGTCGATCCCTTTTTCTGAGTTGGAGCTTTCGGCGACACAGTTCTAGCGGCTTGCTCAGACACCGACGCTACCGCCTCAATCCGAACCGGCGCCGGATTCAAAAAGGCGTCCCACCGATAGCGAAGACGTTCTGCGGTTTCACTCAAGCGCCGGAATACGAGATTCGTCACTGCTTCAGTCACCCAGCCGTGATAGAAGGCGCCAACTGATTGCAACTCGGCGTCCGGCGCGGGGTTCATGAAATCGATTGCGTAAGGCACGCCGTCCTTAATCGCGAACTCGACCGTATTGATGTCATAGCCGAGGGCCGTGCAGAGTGTCCGCACGTCCTTTACTACTCGATTGAACAACTCCGGCGCCAGATAATTCGGGTCGTTGATGTACTGCTCGCCCGACAGGTAGGCCTTGCGCGGATCGTAGGGCATGATCATAACTTCCTGCTGCCCGATGCAATAACACCGAACGAACTGATCGAACTCAACGGACCCCTGCAAGGTCATACAAAGCGTCCCGCTTTGATCGTATTCTGCAATCAGCTCCTCCAAAGTGTTAACCTTCGAAACGTTTTTCCATCCACCGCCGTCGAACGGTTTCAGGAACGCGGGCAACCCGACGTAATCGCTGATGCCTTGCCAGTCGAGGGGGAACTCGAGATTGCGCAAGCTTTCACCGGTGATTCCGGCAATGTAGTCCTTCTGCGGCAGCAGCACCGTCCGGGGCACCGCCACACCGAGCTTGCTCGCCAGCGAGTAATTAAAGAACTTGTCATCAGCCGACCACCAGAAAGGATTGTTGATGACGATGGTCCCTTCCAGCGCCATGCGCTTAAGCGTGGCGCGATAGAACGGTACTTCGTGCGAGATGCGATCGATGACCAAATCGTAAAGTGGGGGCGCGTCATGGCGAACGCCTCCGAGCGTTATGTATTCCGCGACTACCGATCCGTTTCCGCGTTCATTGATGTTTCTAATCAGGGCGTCGGGAAAGGTTTTTTCCCGGCCAACCAAAATGCCAACTCTTTTCATTAACCCAAGTGTCCTTTCATAATCAACCGTGTCTTAACTTGACAGGTGTTTAGAGTACCGACTTTAGTCGGGTTCTTTCCCCAGCCGTAGAATACCGACTGAAGTCGGTACTTTGAACGCCTGTTCTTCAACTTAAGATGCTATCGTTTGCTCTCTTACTTAACGCGGTGCAGAGCGTGTTGTCAAACCGGTCAATGCCGGCAGACATCCAACGGCCCTACGCCCGCATCAGTCAGAAGGCGCTAACCCCATTTCCGGATCGGCTTATGTTACAATCCCGACAAATTGCATAGTCTGATTCTCAGGTGTTTGTTGAGCATGAAATCTAAATCTTTTCGAAGGCTAACGGTCCTGGCTGTAGCGCTGGCATTGTCCGTCGGCCTCCTTGCCTTTAGCCCATCATCTCGAGCTGACAATCCCAAGACCCCCACGGCCGAGCAGATCGCCGAAACCGTGATCGCGTTCGCGGGTGGTGGGATGGGTCGAGTGGTTCTGACTCAGATTCGACGCAATGGCATCGAGCGCGGCCGATTGACTCGTACCGGTCCCGACGGCCGCCCCGAAGAAGCGAAATACGAACTGCGGTTTGTACGCGGGGACAAGGCTGAAAAAGACAAAGTCCGGCTGGATAGCAAGACGCCCCAGGCTGAATACTCTTTGATTTACGGTGAGGGGCGCATCTTTGGCATCATCAACGGGTCAATCTTTACGCCTCGCGCTGATGCTACGGCTGACTTCATCGCCCAACAAGCGCACAGCATTGACGCGCTGCTGCGTTACAAAGAGAACGAATCCAAGCTGAGTTCGGCCGGTAAAGACAAGCAGCAGGGGATCGACATTTATGTTATCGATCTGACCGACAAAGCCAATCGTAAGACCCGATACTTCATCAGCGCCAAAACCTTTCGCGTGCTCTGGCTCGACTACGAGGAGACCCCTCCCGGCTCAAGCGTCGCAGTGAAGTACACCAGGCGATTCTATGACTATCGAACGGCCCAGAACACGTCTGTGCCTTACCGCACTGTTTTGCTCGAAGACGGGAAGCAAACGCTCGAGACTCGCATTCTTACAATTACGTACGGCGTGAAGATGGAAGATTCGCTGTTTCAAAATCCCGACGCCGCCAGCGCTTCCAGCAACCCTTAGTCTTATTAGATCCGCTCTTGCTTAGAAGCTCCAAGTCACTAAGTCAGACCTCCAGGCGCCAGCTTAGAGTTCTAAGCTCTCCGGTCCAACTTCTAAGCTGGCAGGCTGAAGCCCTAAGTTGTCAGGTCGGAGTTCTAAGCTGTCGGGTTGGATCTCCAAGTTGTCGGGTTGGAACTCTAAGTTGTCAGGTTGAGGCTCTAAGCTGGTAGGTCTAAGCCCTTAGCTGGCAGCTTAGAAGATAAACACGCTAAACAAAACGGCCCTCAACCATGGCATCCTTGCAATTTTGGGCGGGTTTTCTTAATTTCAGGGGAGGTTGAGTACCCAATTTCATTTGGTACTCCATTTACCATGAAACGCCGGGGCACTGGCCCGACCGTCAGGGAAGGCTCTCTTACCGTGCGTGTCCGAGCCCTCCCTGACGGTCGGGCTAATGCCCCGTTCCGAGCCTCGATTTAGGAACATTCTGGGGCCGCCACCGAGCCCACCTTTTCGGAACTGAATTGGTAAACCGGCGTGTCTACTGCTGAGGTACTCGCGGGCCGGTGTATAATTCGCTCGCGACAAACCCTTGGCGCAAGTTGGAACTGCGCCAGTAATTGACCGAGAGCCTGCCTGCCCGATGAGAACGCTAACTTCGATTGAGGAGTTGGACTTCGCCGCCGCGATGCCTGCGACTGTCGTGGTTCAGAAGACTTCGGACCACGTACTGCTGGAAGAAACTCTGGCGGGCGACGAAGACGCGTTCGCCGAACTGGTTCGCCGGTATCGCAACCAGATTACGAGTTACATTTACCGCATGACGAATGATTACGACGGCGCAGTCGATTTGGCCCAGGAGACATTCCTGCGCGTCTATCGCGCCGCCGGCCGCTATCAGACGACGCATGCGTTTTCAACTTACATTTATCGCATCGCGACGAACCTGGCGATTAGCGAGTTGCGCAAGCGTAAACGCAGGCGACTGGTATCGCTGACGGGTTTACTTTCTTCCGGCGATGGGCAGGTGCCCAGGGATTTTGATGCCCCCGACGATCGGCCTTTGCAAGACGTTAGTCTTGTCGATTCGGAAAAACGCGCGGTCGTAAAGCGGGCCATCAGCACTTTGCCGGATAAGTATCGCGCGCCGCTCGTGTTGCGCGACGTGGAAGGCAAAAGTTACGACGAGATTGCGTCGATTTTATCTACGAGCGAGGGAACGGTGAAGTCGCGTATCAACCGGGCCCGGAATTTCCTGCGCGACAAAATGCGGAATTACATCCAGGTGGTGCCATGATGAATGGGAAAGAATGCCGCGCTACGCGGCGAGAAATTGACGAGTCAGAACTGGACCAGAAGTTGAGCGATCAAGCACGGTCGCATGTCGCCTCATGCGCGTCGTGTCACGGCTTTCGCGCGGAGCGGACCAGTCTGCGCGAATTGGTCGGCAGCCTTGAGCCGGTGGCCGCGCCTGGAGACTTTGACATGCGTTTGCGAGCGCGCCTGGCCGGTGAGCGGCAAGGCCGCGCTCGACAGCCGTTTATTTTTCGTCTCGCGATCGGCGCTCCGGCAATCGCCGGCGCCGCGCTCGTAGTAATACTGGCCCTGGCCATGGTTTGGTTTGCGCAGCGAAATAGCAGTCGGACGCCGGAGATCGCGAAGGTTCCGATCAAAGCAGCGCCCGCCGGACCTCAGCAGACAGTGCCGGCCGGAAACCAGAATGAAACAGCGCGTGATACCGGCGTGATTACGCCAGAGAGCGGCGGTCCGAAACCAGACCATTCGAATCGCGTCGGGAATGTTGCTCGAGGGTCAAATAGCAAGTCCGGCTTACCCAGTGTAAGCGCCATCGACTACGGCGCTTCACCGGCAGAGTCTTACCAGCAGATAGAACAGAGAGCAGGTGAAGTTTCGCTGAGCGCGCCCCTCAAACCAATGATCGTGTCGATGCAGGACGATCGGGGCGCAACGCATAAGATTTCGCTGCCGCCGATCAGTTTCGGCGCGCAACGGCTGGTCGATAATCACATGCCAGTGAGTTTTAGTCCGAACAGCCGAAGTTGGTAGTAGTGATGTCAAGCAAGATTATGAAAACGAATTTCCATCGACTGTTGATGTTCTTAATTGCCGCTACAGCGGTGATGTCTTTAACCATCACCGGCCGGGCGCAGACAGTTGCGCCACCGACGTCGACAGTCGCCCAGTCACCCACAACGGCACCCACGACGGCTCCGGCAACGCTGCCTGAGAAAATCCAGCCCCGACGGTCCCCCAGACGGGCATCGACTCCACCGGCGACGGTGACCGTCGTGGCGGACCAGGCCAAGGTCGCGCCGCAAGTCGTGACCATCGTTCATCGTTTGAGCGGGGTCAAGATGCTTCGATTTTTGCTGCGGCAAGGAGAAGATCCCAGCACAATCTATACGTTCGACTCTGAGGCGATCTCGAACGATGCGCACGCGAGCATCATCGCCGGGTGGGCACTGAATGATGGCAGGACGATCGCAGTGCGATTGCCCCAGGCCGGTGCGGAGCTCGAGTTCGCAGCCCTTCCGTTCTCCGGGCCAGAGTGGAAAGCCCAGACGGCCGTCGCGGGCTCCACGCGTTTGATGCGGGTTTGGAATCCGCCAGAACCCGATTTGACGGTCATTACTCGCGATGGTCGAAAACTGAGGGCGCGGTACGTCGGGCTCGATGGACAAACCGGACTGTCGGTGTTGCAGGTGAACGCCCTTGTGCTGCCGCCATTGACGGAAGAAGTCACCCGAGAATTGAGTCAAGGTCAAGGCGTACAGATCTTCGCGCCCGAGCGAACTACACCCGAAGGAGAGGGATCATCGCGCAACATTTACGTAAAGGTAGGCGAGGTTGATACCAAGATCTTCACGCTGACGAAAGGGGCCGGGAAGCTCGAACGACTAACGGTGCGCGGAGCCGGGCTCTCGCCTTTGGTAATTGGCGGCATCGCCTGTGATCAGGCGGGAAACACTTTGGGCATTGTCGAATCCATCGAAGGCGGGGACGCGCGCATTGTTCCGGCTGATACGATTCGCGCGGCTGCGCGCCGCGTGCTGGAGCGACAGGCGAGTGTCCCCAGACCTTTGCTTGGTGTCGTCGGTGAGCCGGTTGAATTTGCCAAACGCGCGGCTTTCCTGGCAAACGGGTGGCATGAAGATCAATTAACCGACTTGCTCCGGAAGAACCTGGGGATCTTGCTTACCGCGGTCGGACCAGGAACACCGGCGGCGCTGGCCAAATTGTATCCGGGCGACATTATCGTCCGCGTCAATCAGGAAGACATAGAGAGCAGCGAAGAATTCTCCAAAGTGCTGGGAGAGGCTGGCAGCGGCCAGCAAGTGCAGTTTCTGGTCCGGCGACCGAGTGCCCCGGCGCCGTTTCCGATCGACGTGAAACTTGGTGGTTCGTTTGATCCAGTCTTCAAATACCGTTTTGAATTTCCCGCGATAGCCCGGAAACCAGGTTGGTTGGCAGGACTCGGAGTGGAGACGATAGCCATCTCGCCGAAGAGCCTGGCACAACTGGGCGCTGAGAATGGTGTGTTGGTGGTAGCGGTTGAGCCGGAGAGCATCGCCGCTCGCAACGGACTTAGGGAGGGCGACGTGATTGAATCGATCGACGGGCGAGTTTTGCGGCGTGGCGCTGCGACCGCCGGGGTCGAGTTCAATCGCCGGAAAAGGCACGTGCTCTCGCTCGTCAGGAAGCGGGAAAAGAAACAGGTGATCCTGGAGCCGATCGAGTAGCCAACGCCTCGCGACATTCGAGATCCATCAAGCCAGTCTGTATTGTTCTTGGGAATGTTCGGATCTGAGATCCTGGATTTCAAATTCTCAAATTCAAAATTTGAGATTTCAGATTTTGAGATCTCAGATCTTTCAGATGTCAGACTGAATAGCCAGATCAATCCGAAGGCTTCCCCGGAAGCAAGCCTTCGCATGACAGAGTCTGGGGTCCACTTTCATTGCAGATAGCGAACTTCGCATTCGATCCCTCGTACATGGTCACGCCCGCGTACTCGCCGCGAGCATTTAAGATATAAAAGTTAACGTAGAAGTTCGGCGTTCCTTTGCTGTTGAGCAAGCGTTTCTCAACCGTGTTGGCCTGGATGCGTTTAAGCGCTGTCATGCCGGCGTCCTGCGGATGAGCGCCACGGCGCAGCTCTTCGATTATCAGGAATGAACAAAGGCCGTAAAGGTTTGCTTCACCTCGACCAGTCGAGCCGGCCGCGCCCACGCTGCCGTCAACATACAATCCGGCGCCCAGAATCGGCGAGTCGCCCACGCGTCCGGGAATTTTCCAGGACAGACCGCTGGTCGTTGTCACCCCGCAGATTTCGCCTTTGCTGTTGATCCCGTCGCAATTGATCGTGCCATGGAAATTTTCTTCTCTGAGCAGTCCTTGCGCCAACATGTCCAACGCCGCGCGGCGGCCGGCTTCAGCTCTCTTTTTCGGATCGAGATAGTGTGACGGATCGATCTGGCGTTTCCACTTAAGCCAGAGCTCGCGCGAGTGCGGGGTATTCAGATCGTCTTCGATCTTGAATCCCATACTGCGCGCAAAGTCCTGCGCGCCCTTGCCGACTATCAGATGATGATCGGTCTGTTCCGATACGGCCCTGGCGACCAGGGAAGGTGTGCGGACGCCTTCGATTGAGGCCACAGCGCCGGCTTGTTTCTTCGGTCCATGCATGCACGACGAATCAAGCTGGACCACGCCCTCGGCATTCGGCAGACCACCATAGCCGACGCTGTCGTCCAGCGGGTCGAGTTCGACTATGTTCACGCCGGCGATGACTGCATCGAGCACGTCTTCACCCTGCGTGATCATCGTGAAAGCCTTCTGTACACAAGTCACGTCGCCACCGTTCTTGAACTGATTTCCGTTGGCCGACGAAATCACCAGAGGCTTGACCGCGCTGGGCACGAGCATCGTCGGCCCAGCGGCTTTTGTTCGCGGCTTTGACGCCAGCACGAGGCCGGCCGCAGCAGTCCCGATCATGAAATCACGGCGTTTCATTTTTGCACGACCTCACTTTGTCTTTTGGAATTTACCGGACTCGTTTGAGCACATGAGGCCAGTACCACCTGCGTAAGCGGGTGGATCGAAGATCCAAGCCAGATAGTTGGATAGCTGGCCCACCTGCTCACGCAGGTGGTACTGATGTTATGAAGCAAGCGCCTCCTACCGTGAGTGCTAGACTCACGGTCAGTGCTCTCAGCGACATGAGACTGAAAGGAGGCGCTATGGAGACAATATATATCGGCGTTGACTTTCATGCACG
>Ga0193732_1000032_pt1 | contig 51200 bp, 44 predicted proteins | sample U1s1metaG_FD_145077 | JGI IMG/M metagenome (GOLD analysis project Ga0193732, IMG submission 145077) | Soil microbial communities from a riparian zone of the East river system, Colorado, United States - U1s1 | ecosystem: Environmental > Terrestrial > Soil > Riparian zone | place: USA: East River...
GAAATCACGGCGTTTCATTTTTGCACGACCTCACTTTGTCTTTTGGAATTTGCATCGCGTGGTTACACAAACCACGAGCGTCACTCAACCTTAAAACCAAACCTTTGGGAAGCGCTGGCTTTGGCCACTCGATCGATCACCGTGACCAGCAACACATATCGACCGGATTGCAAACTATCCAGTTTTACCTCGGCAGCATAAGGAAGTCGGCGCAAGTCTGAGAGCGCATCGACATGAATCGCGTGCAAAGGCATCGTGATGATCGGTTCGTTGTCGCGAAACAATTGCACTTGAACAGTCAGGTCGGGAGTGCTGGCAGGCGCACCGGTAGAACTTGCCGGGACGACGGGATCGGAGGTGCTTCGTCCCGAAGGCGCCGGAGTAGGGGCGTCGGTCGCTGGAGTACCACTCGCGTTATAAACAAACGTCAGAAAGCGGAGCAGCGACGAACCCGCAAAGCGGTGATCAATATTCAAATAGACCTGACGGATCGCCTCCGGCGATTTGCTGGGGTCAGACGCATCCGCGGAGGATGGTTCACTTTCCATTTCAGTCTTTCGCTCTCCGACAATCAAGGTGCTGAGCGTCAGCGCTTTCGAAGTGAGATCCGGAATCTCGATCCAGCATACGGCGCTCCCGGCACGGCCTTGTTTTGCGTCCACGGCGGCGACCCGGACTTGATAAAGTCCGGGCTTAATCGTGGTGAAGTGGCTGTAGTAGACATTCTCTGGGGGCGGGGGCTTCGCCTCGGTGGACTTCGACCTGATCGTCAGGTGTTTGTTGAAGCTGCTGACAGGTTTGCCCTGATCATCGTATACGCCGCCCGCCACATCGATTGCTGCTACCGGTTGGCCATCGTGGATTTCGAGGATTAGTGACTTGGTTGCTATCTTGATGGAAGTTGTGAGGGTTGAGCCGTACTGAGGAACGTCTAAAAAGTTCAGCGAAACCGATACCGGCAAATCACTCTTCGGATAAGGGGTTCGCAGAGCCTCATTCATGAGGTCATTGGCCGGTTTAGTGCCGTTGGTTTCCTTCTTTTTCTGCGCTGCCGATTCCGAAACCGCAGTATCACCAAATCCATGATGATAACGGATCACCAGATCAGGACGCTTGTTTATGCTGACTTCGATGTGGCGAGATTTTTGGTTGCGTTGCTCGTCATTCTCTGGCCGCCATGCCAGGAGATAGTAAGCAGAACTCTCCTTTAAAGCGGCCGTGATGGCCGGTGACAGATCGTTGTTGTTGAAAAACGCGCGGCCTCCCGTATCCGCCGCCAGAGCATTAAGGCCGTCTTGAGTGGCGGTCAACTCGCCGGCCGCTCCGCGCGTTAACCTGCCTGAAGGGTCAAACGGTATCTCGGAACTTGCGTCCGGCATTCCGGTCGTCAATCCGCGCGCGTCGATCGAATAAATCACTACTCCCGCGGCGGCGGCCGCGGCGGTGATTTGGTTGAGGCGATCGTTGTCTCCGTTTCTGTTGTTCAGCAGGAATCCATCTGAGATCAGGAAAACAAGTTTTTGCCCCGGCAGCATGGCGGAGTTCTTAACCAGAGTCCTGAATGAGTTGAGCGTCGCGGCCGTTAGGAAATCTGTCTGATGAACAATCTGCGAGGCGCGGCCTTTGACTTCTACTGCCGCCATATTGCGTGGCAGCGTCGGATTCAAACGCACCAATTCATCGACGAAGTAGGTCAGTACATCCTCATTTTCCGCTTCGATCAGTTGCGCGTGGTATTCAGTCATCACCGGGCGTTCTGAATCCTTCGTCGAGTAGGTCCTGGCCTGGAGCCGGTCGGCCGCGGCTTGCAGAACTCTCTTATCATCAGTCAGTTGTTGCAAAAACCCGATCTGCCCGCTGCATGAAGTTATGGCCGCTTCGTCGTTCTGGCCCAACTGCTGATCGATAAAGCGTTTCAGCAGCAGACGGGTTTGCTTGAGACTGCCCAGGGAAAGGTGTACGTCGTCGATGAAAAAAAAGACAGTGCGTCCTCGGTCGAGAGGTACGGGGCCGTTACTGCCCGGACGAACACCGGTTGAGCTACCACGCGCCGCAGCCAGTTGAGCTTCTTCGTTTCGGCTCCCAGCCACCACCCGTTCGAAAAACGAAATGTCCCGCGGCTTCCCGTCAATCTTCAGGGCAAACTGCTCGCGCTTCAATCCATCGACAAAACTCCCCTGCTTGTCGAAGACCATGACGTCGGTCTGCACCAGCGACGTGTTAACTCGAATGACTTCCTGAGGCTGCTTGGAAGGTACCGGCTCCTGCGCGGAAACTGGCGCAGTGCACGCCCAGCATGCCGCCGAGATAAAAAGAATCCGCAAAGACAGGCTGCGAAGTAGCACGTTGAAAAAACTCCTGATTCAAGCACAGTGAGTAGCTGGGAAGATCGCCGGAGATGATATCATGCCGCACCCGGAAACGGGATAGCTTGATTCTAATTTGACTGGATCAAAGGCCGAGGCTGAATGACGAGATCATGGATGACCTGAAAAAGCTTATTCGCGAGGTGCCGGATTTTCCCAAACCAGGGATCAACTTCTACGACATTACCACGCTGTTAAAACACCCCGAGGGACTGCGCCAGACGGTCGACGCGTTGTCCGCGGAATTTGCCGGCACAAAAATCGATTCCGTGATTGGAATTGAAGCCCGTGGGTTTATTTTCGCGCCGGCGCTGGCGTATCACCTGGGGGCGGGCTTTGTGCCGGTCCGCAAACCAAAGAAGCTGCCCGCCGAACGAGCGTCGATCTCTTACGATCTCGAATACGGACAGGACACGCTGGAGATTCACCGCGACGCGATCGGCAAAGGGCAGCGCGTAATCATCGCGGATGATTTGTTGGCGACCGGCGGAACGGCTCGGGCTGTTTGCGATCTGGTCGAAGGCCTGGGCGGGAAAATCGAGGGACTGGTCTTCGTCGTTGAGCTGGAATTCCTTCCGGGAAGAAAGAAGTTGGAAGGATACGACGTGCGGTCGTTGATTAAGTACCAGTCTTGATAGTTATCGGACCAATCAGCTTAGCGTAAGCGAGCGTCACTGCTATAATCTCTACGGAACATCAGAGACAGAAGTTAATTATTATGCAGGTACTTTTGACTATTCCGGATGACGTTGCCGCTGAGCTTGAGCCGGAAGGTGCAGACCTCGGGCGTCGTGCGCTTGAGGCCCTCGCTATCGAAGGTTATCGCGCCGAGGCTTTGAGCCTCGGGCAGATCGCCGAAATGCTCGGTCTGTCGATCAATGAAGCTGACAGCTTCCTTAAGGCACGGGGCGTGGCGTTACCGGTAGCGCTAGAAGATTTTGCGCGCGACGGAGCGGCGCTCGAAAAGCTTCTGTCCAAATGATCATTGTTGCCGACACCTCGCCTCTCAACTACCTCATTCTGATTCGTGAAATTGAGCTTCTCCCCGGCCTCTTCGGACAAGTCATTATTCCGCACGCGGTCTGGGCCGAGTTGCACGCCCCGGGAACTCCCGACGTGGTTCGAGAATGGGCAGATTCTGATCCGTCATGGCTTGAGATTCGCTCGGCTTCCTTCATAGACCCAGGAATCAAGCTTGGTGTAGGGGAAGTGGAGGCGATTTGTTTGGCCAGCGAACTTCAAGCCGACCAGCTTCTGGTTGATGACAGAAAAGCTCGGAAGGTAGCTCTCGCTCGCGGCCTGATGGTCGCGGGGACTCTGAACATTTTAGAAGCCGCGGCTTTGCGAGGAATGGTTGATCTTCCGAACGCAATCAGGGAACTTCGACAAACGAACTTTCGTGCTCCGGACGACCTGGTAAAGCTGTTGCTTGACAGAGATGCTGAGCGAAACAAACCCGCGAGCAGAAGAAGTACCTGAGAGATTGGCTCCACGGCGCTGCGCTGGAGAAAGATATGGTAGCTCCCTCCGCTTTCATTGGCTTCCCGACCGGATAAGACGGTGCCGTAATCTTACCCGGGCTCTTCATGCGATTCCATTTTCGTCCGCACAACTAAAAGGAAACGGGTAAGCGTAAAGCGCAAGAAGCAAAGTCGAAAAATCGGCTTTCATAATTAACTTGGGTTTTCTGCCGAGTCAAAAGAAGATGCGCGCTTTTGCAATCTTTTTATCAACCGTACTCTATTGCCCTGAGGCTATTGGTGTGATAAAGAGGGGTGCATGGCATTCACAGAAGACGACTTGAAAGCTTTGCGTTTGCTTCTTCGGGAGGAACTGCAGGCTGAGGTTCGCCCGTTTCGAAATGAGATCGGTAGACGTTTTGACGAAGTTGCCACGCAGATGGATGGCCTCTACCAGCGTGATGAGAAACGAGAGCAAGAATACCTATCTATCCAGGAACAGATCCGACGCCTCGAAGCCAGGTTCGCTTAGCTGATTTTAGGTCAGCGTCATTGTCCTACTTATCGAAAACCTGACAGTCACGCTCCCGTCATTGCTCCCTCACCAAACGCGCGACACGCGGCTTCAACCAAAGCACTGCCAGGCCGGCGGCGATGACGTTACACGCCACTGCGCCCCAGAAAACCGGAATCCACGAATGCGACGCGGCCATCAAGAGGGCCGCGCCGGGGCCCGCCAGGATCGAACCGATCCCTTTTGCGGTGTACTGGATGCCGTAGTTGGTCGTGGCGTATTTGGTCCCAAAGATGTCCGCGATGGCCGCCGGGAACAGTGAATAAATATCGCCCCAGAAAAAAAACATCAGCGCTGAAATGATGATGAACAAAGTAGGGCGCGCCACCACCAGTGTGAGCGCGGTGATGGTGACGGCTTCCATGACGAAGACTATGGCCATCGTGTCGTAGCGGCCGATGCGATCTGAAACCCAGCCAAAGAAAGGCCGCGCCGATCCGTTCAGCACCTGGTTCACCGACAACGTCAGCGTCAGCACAGTGAAGCCGCCGAACAGCGCGTACTTGTCATAGCCGTAGGTGACGCCGATGGGTTTTAATTGCGCGGTCAACATCAATCCGCTCGCGGTCACCAGAGTCATCATCAGGTAAAGCAAATAAAACGATCCGCTGCGCAACATTTCGCCCGGCGTGTAATCGCGGGTTGACTGTTGCACCTTGCGCTGCACTCTCGCTTTGATTACCTCCCAGCCGGCGGGTAACCAGCCGACTGGCGGCATGCGCAGGAACTGTGCGGCCACCAGAACCATCACACCCTGAATCGCGCCGAAGATAATAAAAGCTGCGCGATATCCGTTGTGTCCGATCAAGTAAGAGATCGGCAGCGCGGTGAGCGCCGTGCCGAATCCGTACGAGCCCGCGACCACCCCTACACAAAGGCCGCGCCGGTCGGGAAACCATTTCATGGCAACGCCAACGCAGGAACTATAAACAGCGCCGGCGCCGATACCGCCGATGGCATAGATGGCATACAGGACCGGCAGAGAGTTGGCATAACCGGCGCCGATCCAGCCCACTGCAACAAACAGGCTGGCCAATGTAACCACCAGGCGCGGGCCGAACTTATCGCAGAGGTAAGCATTAATCGGGAACAACGCAGTCTGCGCAATGATGAAAAAGGTGAGAGTCCACTGCACTGCGTCCAGACGCGCGTGCATGCTGCTGGTGATTTCGGTTGTGAAGAGCGTCCAGGCGTATTGAAGATTCGCGATGGCCAGCATCGCTACGACGCAGGGGATCAGTGTCGGCCAACGGGAGGTATTAGAGTTGTGAGCTTGCTGTGTCAACCAACTTCTCTCTTTCGTGTCAGTTCGTGTGATTTCGTGGATCGTTCTTTCCTCTCAGCCAGCCGATCCACGAAATCACACGAAACAACACTAAACATAGCTGGTCATTTTGCCTGCTGCGCCAGCAGTCTCACACACGAATAAACCGAGTTTGTGTGCGGCAGCGACAAACCCATCTTGTTACCCAACTCAACCACCGCTCCCACAATCGCCTCGAGTTCCATCGGCCGTCCGGCTTCCAGATCCTGGAGCATCGAAGTTTTGTGATGGCCAACTTTTTCAGCGCCTTCGAGTCGCTGTTCGATCGAGACTCCTATGTCGATGCCAAGTCTGCTCGCGACCGATTCCGCCTCGGCCATGATCGCCGCTGCGAGTTCGCGCGTCTCGCGACATCGGACGATCTCGACCAGCGTCGTGCGCGTCAACGCGCTGATCGGATTGTAGGCCACGTTACCCATCAGCTTGACCCACATGTCGTGACGAAGATTTGTGCGTATGGGGCAGCGCAAACCCGCTTTGATGAACGAGTCGGCAATGCGGCGACAGCGTTCGCTCTTTGATCCGTCAGGCTCGCCAATCGCGAAGCGCGTTCCCTCGATGTGCAAGACGATTCCGGGCTCGACAATCGTCGTCGATGGGTAAACTACGCAGCCGATCACGCGCGCGGGGTCGATGCTTTGGCCGATCACTCCGCCGGGATCGACGGTCTCTAGCTGCGTCCCTTCCCACTCGCCACCGAGACGATAGAAGTACCACCAGGGAATGCCGTTCTGCGCGCTCACCACTAATGTTTCCGGGCCGATGAGTGGCGCCAAACGCGGCGCCATCGCCGTCAGGCTGTGTGCCTTAAGTGTTAGCAGAACGACATCGACCGGGCCGACTGCGCCGGGATCATCAGTGGCGTTGGGATGTGCTTCAAAGTCTCCTATCTCGCCGCGCACACGCACGCCGTGCTCCTGCATCGCGCGCAGATGCGGCCCGCGCGCGATTAGCGTCACGTCTTCACCGGCCCTGGCTAACATGGCGCCGGCGAACGCGCCAATAGCGCCCGCGCCGACGATGGCATATTTCATGGTTCTGATAGAGTTCCGTCCGCAAAGCGGACGCCTGAAAATAGCCCAGCACTTCAGTGCTGGGAGACCGATCGCAATTGGAATCAAGCCCGTGAAGCGGGCGACTGAATCATCCTCATTAGGCTTCGACGTCAACCGTCCGCTTCACGGACTACGGATTGGTTTTCGGACGTGATCCCACCGATGAATCGGTGGGCTATTATCATCGTCCGCTTCGCGGACTTAACAATTATGCTTCGCTAGTCTTCGCAATCGCTGCCGCGACATTTCGCCTTTGAATCTTGCCGGTCGCGGTACGCGGAATCGCTTCTACGATGTAGATCCTGGTTGGGCATTTGTAGTCTGAAAGCGACGAACGACAATGCGCGATCAAATCGCCTTCGGTTGCGGCGCCTCTTAGGACAACAGCCGCCGCGACCGCTTCGCCGTAGACACGATCCGCTACTCCAAAACATACGGCCTCGGCCACCGCCGGATGCGTGAGCAACATTTCATCAATCTCGCGCGGTGAAATCTTTTCGCCGCCGCGGTTGATCAGTTCCTTAAGGCGACCAACCAACGTCAAGTAGCCTTCATCGTCCAAATAGCCTTGATCGCCGGTGCGGAACCAGCCATTGGAAAACGATTCAGCATTTGCCTCCGCATTACCTTCGTAGCCTCCGAAGACGTTCGCCCCTTTGATCGATACCTCACCGACGGTCCGCGGCGGCAATTGATCACCGGCTTCATCGAGAATCGCGATCTCTACTGACGTACCGCGGCCGACCGACCCCGCCTTGCGCGCCGCCGGGGGCAGTGGATTGGAAGCCATCTGGTGGGCGGCCTCAGTCATCCCGTAGGCTTCGAGAATCGCGACGCCGAATTTTTCTTCAATGTCGGCCATTGTCTGCGGCGCCAGCGCCGCGCTGCATGAGCGTATGAAGCGGAGGTGCTCTGCGCCCGGCGGCCTCGTCGTTTTTGCTCTCGACAGCAAAACCTGATGAATGGTGGGCACGGCTGAATACCAGGTGGCCCGATGATCTCTGACAGTGGACCAGAATGACAGGGGATTGAATTTCGGCGGCACCACGACCGTTCCACCTGTGAAGAGCGTTGCCAGCGTCGAGGCCACTAAACCGTGAACGTGAAATAGCGGCATCACGCACAACGAAACATCTGCGGACGTTAGTTGATAGGTTGCGGCCACGTTGCGCGCCGACGTGATCAGGTTCGCATGCGAGAGCGGAACGCGTTTTGGACGACTGGTCGTGCCGCTGGTGTGCAGGATCAAAGCGATGTCGTCTGGTTTCGGATTGTCGTGCGCTCGAGCAGCGCCCGCACTTCCGGCCGATGTAAAACGAACTCGGCCATCGCTGTTGAGATCAGCTTCGATAAGCAATACCTGGTCACCCGCTGCGGCTCTGGCTTCCTCGCAGTCTTTAGGAGAAACGATCAAGGCGCGCGCTCCGGTATCTTCCAGGTAGAACTTGAATTCGTCGCGAGTGTAGGCAGGATTGAGCGGCGCCGCCGTGCCCGCGGTCGACGCCGCCAGGAACGAGGCAACTACTTCGAGCCCATTCGGCAAAGCCATGGCGATCCGGTCGCCTCGGCCGAGACCGAGCTGGTTGAGACTTTTAACCAGGGCATCGACCTGTTGTCGCAACAGATCGTAGGTAACAGGCGGTCGATCTCCACCAATGCTGATCGCAATGTGTGATGGGTCGCCGTTCTCGAGGAGGTCAAGAATCATGAGCCGTCGGATTCCCGGTGCAAACTGATTGCTTGTAGAACTGGCCGCGAAAACGATGAATGCCGGCCGCGAAATCGAAGAGAGGATGCGCAGCCTATCATGGTCTGCGGTTACTTGTCAGCAGTTAGTTGTCGGTGGTTAGGCAATAGTATGTTTCTATGCAGGGAGATTTCCCTGGCAGGTAAAACGCCGCACGAGAATGACGAAGGGGATTAGTCTGTTCGCGCGGCTTCGTGTGATTTCGTGGATCGTTCTTGTCCGATCGGAAAGAAACGACGAAACCAAATCGGACACCACCCGGATAACGACACGCGCATCTCGCGCGTGATTCATGGGCGGGACGCCCGTGCCACTCTTTCAAACTGCATCAGTATCCAGTCAACTGGCTAACTGACAACTGGCAACCGACGATGTACTATTCCGGTGGTGTGCTCCCGTAGCTCAGTTGCATAGAGCGCTCGCCTCCTAAGCGAGAGGTCGCGCGTTGGAATCGCGCCGGGGGCACCATCAAATTAAGCTCGCCCGGACCAATACCCCGGCCGCCGCTTCTGATGTGCGACGGCAATAATCACTATCTCAGCTTCATCGCGTCGATAGAATATGCTGAAAGGGAATCGTTGCAGAACGAACTTCCGGGTGCTCAGTTGACGAGGAACGCGTTGGAGCGTCAGCGATTCTTGAGACGGCATTGTCAACCGCGTGTGCGAAGGCAGTAGCACTTAAAGGGCTGCGCTCATAGTACCACCGGCGCGCTTCCCGAAGTTCGGCGCGAGCCTCGGGGTGAAGCCTAACTCTCATTCGGCTGGCCGAACAACTCCGCGCGTACTTCTTCCCAGGGAATCAATTCCACCGTCCCGGCATCGATCTCAGTCAGGCGGCGTTTGATTTCTTCGGACCAGGCTGCTTCAACATCTGGCTCGGAAACTGGATCAAGCGTTTCAATCAGCAAACCGGCTAAGGTAGCTCGATCACGCTCGGGCAATTGCGCTGCCTCATGAAAGACTTCTTTGAGATTTCGTTCCATGGTGAGAGTGTACTCCGAAAGTGAACGTCCTGTGAATTGGTTTCTAGAAACGAGTAGAGAAGACGAAGGATTGGACGCGAGGTGAATTGCGCCGTCTATATCGCATCGCCCAGCAGTAACCGCCGCACCCGCAGAAACACTTTCGCCTTTGCCGTCAATGCGCGTTCGCAGATGTAGTTCTTCACGATCTCTCCGCCAAACTCTTCCTTGAACTTATTTATTCTCAGCCGTTCCTGGTCGCGATTTCCTTCGTACCAGCCCCCGAAGTCATACACCTGAAGACCTTCCGCCTTGAATCGCTGGATGTCCTCCCAATGCTGAAACCGATTGGCGCGACCGATTTTGTTTCGCAACGCGCTGCTGTCGAACTTTCGAAAAAGCGATGCCGAGTACAACAAAGTAGCCCGCTGTTTCGAACGGTGGTAGGCATGCCAGACCAGAGCCTCGCCGGCCGAGTCGCTTACTTGCGAAAGGGCCAGGGCCCCCGCACTGGCCAGCAGTGCCAGCCAGGCGCGGTTTATTTTGGGTTGGGCTTTCTGGGTTGCGAAAGCGTCGTAGTAATCGCAGAACTGCCGGAGCGCTTTTTCGTCCCGGCCGTTCTGGAAATCGTAGGCTAGTTGGTCCCGAGCGGCCCCGCGCCGGATCTTGTAACGAGAGTCGGGTTTGATCTTACTAAACAGTTGCTGTGGATCGCGATTGAGGTCGAGTAGGATCGTATAGAATTCGCGGCAAAGCATTCCCGGCCGAGGTTGAGGTTGTTGGAAGCAACGTACCAGGTCCACCCCATCCAGCTCTGGCTCTTCGCCATTCCAGTATTCAGCAATTCTGAGACGTTTCTTTTGATAGACGATCATCCATTAGAAGCTTGCCTGGTTATTCACCAAGCTGAAGACCGGGTTCGCCTGCCCGAACCTTCTCTCCGATTCGCGGCGGGCGGGGAGCCTGCCGCCGGCCGGATCCTCTGAGCATAGTCACCAGCCACCACCGCAGTCCCGAGACGCGAACTGCGAACGAAGCCTGGTCATCGTTGTTACCAATCAGGGCCCGGCCGAGGGTGAAAAGATCGTGTTCCAACTCGTTTCCGCCGCGGTCGGTCGTGACGGCGCAGGCGTAACCGAGTTTGCGGGCATCCTCCGCCAGTATGTCTGAGTATTCGCCCTTGGGATAAGAAAGCGTCGGCTGTTCGACGCCGAGATGGGTAACGAGTTGATTGAATGAATGAAGAAGTTCGCGATCCGTATCGACTGCTGAAAGGCCAAGCAGTCGGGAATGCGAACAAGTATGAGACCCAAATTCAAAACCGTAGGCTTCTTTCAACTTCCGCGCCTCAGACCAGGAGAGGTATCGCCGGTCGTCTTCGGGCATCCATGTCGAAAGCCGCTCGCCGCCATCTTCCTGACTCGCGTTATCGGTTATCAAAAAAACAGTTGCGGGAAGTTTTCTGGCCGCCAGCAGTGGCGCCGCGACCGTCAAGAAGTTCCGAAACCCGTCATCGAAGGTCAACACGACCGAATACGGCCGCAACGATCGTCCCTCGTTATGGGCGAGCAGGTAATCACTCAGGGAAACGACATTGTAATTGCGCTGTAGGAAGTCGAGGTGAGCCGCGAACCTCAGATGGTTGACGTGCAGTCCTTTAGGATCTTGAGAGGTGTTGGCCGGTTGTTCGGTCACGCCGTGATAGCAGAGGATTGTCACGCGCTTACGATGCCACCAGGCCGCGAGCCTGGTGACGCCAAAGCGATACAATACGATAAATAGAATCTTTTTCATCGAGGCAAGCTCCAAACAGAGCAGATGAATAAGCTATCCTGCCGAGGTCGACCAACCGTCCAATGGAAGGGTATCGCCGCCTAGTCTGTCCCCGCTGACTAAGCTAACCGGTTCCGGGATTTAAGGTCAGGGAGTGTGAGATTACTACGGACTATGGACGGTGACAAGCCTGAAATAACGAGTAGACCTAACTCACGCCTCCAGTTTTTCAGGCGGCGCCGCCAGTCGTATCAGCGTTGCGCCGAGGCCGCCCGCATCAGGAGGCGCATCACTCCAATCCTCGACGAACGATGTACGGGCCAGGATTGATCGGACCATCTCGCGCTGAACGCCGATGCCTTTGCCGTGAATAATCCGCACGACCCGGAATCCCTTGCGATGGGCCTCACGCAGATATTCTTCCACTACCGGTTTCACATCGCGCGGAGGAATCGTGTGCAAGTCAAAGATATCCGTAATTTCAATCTCGACAGGTTCCGGAAATGGATTAAGATCGTCGTCGTCGTTTTGCATTTCTAATTCTTCGCCCTATAATTTTAGGTGTTTCGAAATTATCTGACTAACTTGTTCCCGCTGAGACCAAAAGCCGTGCCGAGTACATTCCGCAGAGAGGAGCCCTCGTGGCGATTCGTCTGAGCAGAACTTTCGTTCTGCGAAAGCTCCACCAGTTAACGGGCATTATGCCCCTGGGCTTTTTCCTTCTCGAACATTTTTACACCAATTCCAAAGCATTAAGCGGAGCGGCCGACTTCAACACCGCCGTCAGGGACCTTCAGTCGATTCCTTATATCTTGTTTGTCGAGATCGGCGGCATCTTTATTCCGTTAATCTATCACGCCGTCTACGGCATGGTGATTACCGTCGAAGCGCGGCCTAATAATTTGCACTACCCCTATTCTCGTAATTGGTTCTACACGGTTCAGCGACTAACGGGCATCATCCTATTTTTCTTTATCACTTTTCACGTGCTGAATTTCCGCTTTGGTTTGATTCCCGGACTCAATAGGATCTCAGTTGCCGATAATCCTGACCAGGCTTTCAAGATTGTCTCCGGCGAATTCCATCGCGTGTGGATATTTATCGTTTACGTTGTAGGGATTACCGCCACGGTCTGGCACCTGGCAAACGGCATCTGGCTGTTTCTGGTCGACTGGGGAATTACCATCGGCGAGCGGGCCCAGAAGATTGCCGGCTATGCGTGTTTGGGATTCGGCATAGTCCTTTTGGCCGTAGGCATCAACGCGGCGGTTGCGTTCATCCGTCCCGGTGGGCTGCTGGCGGGAATTCTGTAATGGGTTCTAAGTAGCATAGACTTCAGTCTGTGATCTGGCGGGCACGATCCACAGACTGAAGTCTATGCTACCAAGACCAGCGACAAACAAAAGTTTGTCGGATATTTTCAGAATCTATGGCAAGTGGAATCAAGATAGTAGTGGTTGGTGGCGGGCTGGCCGGTCTGGCGGCGGCGATGAAAATCGCCGAAGCCGGTCACGCAGTCGATCTACTTTCCGTGGTGCCGGTAAAGCGTTCGCACTCCGTCTGCGCTCAGGGCGGCATCAACGGCGCCGTTAATACGAAGGGCGAAGGCGACTCGACCTGGGAGCACTTCGACGACACGGTTTACGGCGGAGACTTTCTGGCGAACCAGCCGCCGGCGAAAGCGATGTGCGAGATGGCGCCGGCGATCATTTACCTCTTCGATCGCATGGGTGTGCCGTTTTCGCGAACCAAAGAAGGCCTGCTGGACTTTCGGCGCTTTGGCGGCACCAAACATCATCGCACCGCCTTTGCCGGGGCCTCGACCGGGCAGCAGCTTTTGTACGCGCTGGATGAGCAAGTGCGGCGTTATGAAGTGGGGGGCCAGGTTAAGAAATACGAAGGCTGGGAGATGATGTCGCTCATCCTCGACGACCACGAGGTGTGTCGCGGCGTGGTAGCGATGAATCTGCGCTCGCTCGAATTGAAAGCTTTTACCGCCGATGCAGTGATCATCGCGACCGGTGGTCCTGGTCTGATCTATGGCAAGTCGACGAACTCAATGGTTTGTACCGGCAGCGCTGTTTCCGCTTGTTATCAGCAGGGAGCGAAATACGCCAACGGCGAATTCATTCAGGTGCATCCGACTTCAATTCCCGGGGAAGACAAGCTGCGTTTGATGAGCGAATCGGCCCGCGGCGAAGGTGGCCGGGTGTGGGTGCCGCGCGCCAAGGGTGACAAACGATCTCCTTCCTCGATTCCGGAAAGTGAGCGCTGGTATTTTCTTGAGGAGAAGTACCCGGCGTACGGCAACCTGGTGCCGCGCGACATCGCCACCCGCGAAATCTTTCAGGTGTGTCTGGCCGGGATGGGAGTCAGCGGCGAGAACCAGGTCTATCTTGATCTGACGCATATCCCGCCAGAGACTTTGGACAAGAAGCTCGGCGCAATCCTGGAAATTTACGAAATGTTTGTGGGCGACGATCCGCGCCACGTGCCGATGCGTATTTTTCCGGGTGTGCATTACTCGATGGGCGGGCTGTGGGTAGACTACGAGCAACGCACGAACATCCCGGGACTGCTTGCTGCCGGCGAGTGTGATTATTCCATTCATGGAGCTAATCGATTAGGAGCGAACTCCCTGGTCAGTTGTGTCTACGGCGGGTTCATCGCCGCACCCGCGGCGATCAGTTGGGCGCAGGGTGTCGAGCGCAATGGCCGGAACGGCTCGCGCCTATACGAACAGGAAACGAAGCGCCAGCAGGAAATCAACGACAAGCTAATCAACCAAGGCGGGAACGAAAACCAGTACAAACTGCACGAAGAAATGGGCCGGATCATGACCGACAACGTCACCGTGATCCGCTATAACGATCGTCTCAAGCAGACCGACGATCAGTTGCGCGAGTTGATGGATCGCTGTCAGCGTATCTCGATCAACGATTCAAATCTATGGGCGACGATGGCTTTGCCGCACGCGCGTCATTTGAAGAACATGCTGGATCTGGCGCGAGTGATTACGCTGGGCGCGCTCAATCGTAACGAATCGCGCGGCGCCCACTATAAGCCGGACTTTCCCGACCGCGACGACCCGAATTGGCTGAAGACAACGATTGCCGAGTACTCAGGGGAAGGGCCGGTGTTCTCGTATGACCCGGTCGACGTTTCGTTGATCTCACCGCGCAAGCGGGACTATTCGCACGAGAAGAAAGAAACGGCGAAGGCTTAACAGGGTTCTGAAAAAAGCAAAATCGCCACAGAGACACAGAGTCACAGAGATGGGAAGGATTCAGAATCTATCAGAAATGCCAACAAATGCTTACCCTCTTTGTTCTCATCTTTCTCTGTGTCTCCGTGTCTCTGTGGCTACGCTTAGTTTTTCATCAGCCTGCTAAGAAAAGAGAAGCCACGAAAAGACACAAAAGGCGCAAGAAAGGGAAGCGACGTGCCGCGAGAACCCGAATGGAAAGTCATAGAACACTAACACTATTTTATTATTTTGTGTCTTTTGCGCCTTTTTGTGGCTGATTGATCCAATGAACACAGTCGAGATACATATCAAACGCCGGGCCAGCACGGATGCTCCGCAGTATTGGGAAGAGTTCGAGATCCCTTACCGGCCGAACCTCAACGTGATCTCCTGCCTGATGGAGATTCGCAAGAACCCGGTCACCAAATCCGGCCAGGCAACTACGCCACCGTCCTGGGACATGAACTGTCTCGAGCAGGTTTGCGGGATCTGCACTATGGTCATCAACGGACGCGTGCGGCAATCGTGTTCAGCGCTGGTCGATAATCTCGATCAACCGATCAAGCTCGAACCGATGTCCAAGTTTCCGAACGTGCGTGACCTGATGGTGGATCGTTCGCAGATGTTCGATCACTTAAGACGGGTGCATGCCTGGATCGAACTTGATGGAACTCACGATTTGGGACCGGGTCCGCGCATGGATCAGGAAGATGTGCAGGAGCGTTACGCTTACTCGCGTTGCATGACCTGTGGCTGTTGTCTGGAAGCTTGTCCCCAGTACGACGAAGATCACTATATCGGCCCGCAGGCGATCGCGCAGGTGCGTCTCTTCAATATGCATCCGACCGGCGCGATGAACCGTGACGAGCGCCTGGAAGGCATCATGGGCGAGGACGGCATCACCAACTGTGGCAATGCGCAGAACTGCGTCAAAGTCTGTCCGATGGGTATCCCTCTGACCAAAGCGATCTATGAGGAGAATCGCGAGACGGTCCTTTATGGTCTACTAGGTTGGCTTAAGAGTTAGCCGGTCGATCGCGATGGCTCCTGGACTACGGTCGCTGAAATATAGCCAGAGGATGCAGGAGAAATGCAGTAAGGCCTCGAGTGAAAATCAAGCACCCCGTTCTGAAGAGTTCTCCCGACTTATTCCTTTGACTCCGGACTAATGGGCTGGAGAATCTGCGAGATTAACAACCACCGGCTGCCTGTCTTTGTCCATAACCGCTTCAAGCGAATATCCGTTTCCGTCTCCCTATCAGTCCTCGACTTTTCTTCCATTTTCGCCAGGCCTTCAACCTGAATTATTTCTCCCCGAACACTCAGCTTTTTCTCATTTTTGATTTTGTAGTAGTCGAGTGTGCCTGCTCTACACTTGGCGAGCGTGGCTCCCTTGCTAGACGCGTGCTCACTTCCTTCGTAAGCATCGGCATAATAGTCGGCCAGAAGCAGATCGAGGGAAGCTACATCTCGTTTGCGAATTGCTTGCTCGAGTAGGTCTTCCGCTTTGTTGACTTCGCGTTCTACCCTTTTGTCGATGCGAGACTTGGATGTGGACACAGCGGATGGGCCTGTTTGGGCCACGAGTTGTGCCGAAATCAGGAAGACAAGCACCGCGATAAGGTTGAACAGCTTCATTGAGTGTACCCCACGTTAGAACCAGATTCAGATGCGCTTATAGCTTGAACCGCGTCTCACGTCAATTCAGGACTCTATTTGCCAGCAGCGAACACGAGACGTAGAATCTTCACGAGATGAGATACACCTTTTACACATTGCTGTTAGTGACCCCTCTTTTCTTCTCTACTGTGATGCAAAACGATTCCTGCCGGAGCGATCCGAAGACAATGTCCAGGAAATCCACTGCAACGACGACTCCCAGCCCGAAAGGACGGCCCGGAACTAATCGGCTGCCGCCGGGAGTGTGGGGTGGCATGCACGTGAGCCTCGAAGCGACAGATAAGGATGCCACTTTACAATTCGACTGTGCGCACGGTGTTATCAACGAACCAATCTCGCTCGATCAAAATGGCAATTTCGACGTCGCGGGCAGTTACGTCAGGGAGGTGGGCGGTCCAGTACGCGAAGGCCAGGAACACGTATCTAATGCACGTTATTCAGGAACCGTCCGAAACGGCGCGATGACCCTGAAAGTGCGGGTGAGCAATCCGGAGGTAAAGGGGGACTTCTCGCTGGCGCTTGGCAAATCGGGTAAGATTTCGAAGTGCTATTGAGTTCCTGGTCCGGGAATCTGGACAGTCTTTGGGCTCCCTGCCTCATTCACCGCCAGGACTTTTCTTGGATGGCCTACTATCCTTCCTCGTATTTTTCATTTACAGGATTACATTTTGAATATATAGTGCAGCCGTTCTGACAATCAGGGTGTCCTGTCTGAGTTGGTTTTCTGCAGAGAGCTGCTTGTTCTGCGGAAACCTTCACAATAACCCGCTCCACAAGATTACAGTGTTTGAGCCGGCCATCTCGATACCCGATGATCTTGAATTCTCGTTATGATTTGAAGGAGACGCTTCTCCGTTGATCCCGAGGTGAGTGCGTCTTAGATTCGCAACGGCCCGCATCCGAGGAGTTTAGACTAAATGAAACGGAATACTGGTTGGGTTCTAATCGCCGTAGCAGTTTTATTTCTATCGGTCTTGCTAATACCGATCGGTAATGTGACGCACTCGAAAGGCGGTGCGTCAAGCCTAACCACAGACAGGTTGTCTCACGCCGGCGGCCTTGATTTGAAAGGCATGGCCAGGTTCAAGCCCAAAGGTTTGACGCCGCAGGATAAAAGCCCGGTTCCAATCTCGGCCCAGGCAGTCGCGTTCGCTGTCTCAGAGCCGCTCAGGGACCTGCCCGACGCCAGGGCTGCAACGGGAATGGAGATACAAGTTGAAGGCCATGAGATTAATGAGCAAAATACTCGCTCCTTCAAGGTTGATAGACCGGGCGCAGACAAAATGCCGTCGTTGGATACCGCGCTTCAGGGGCCAAAGCCGATAGAGTCTGACACTCCAACCGTCCCATCTTTAACTTTCGACGGAATAGCTGACAGCGACAACATTCCATTAATCGGCGGTACCGTGGCGCCATCAGATTCGAATCTTGATGTGGGCCGCAACGACGTCATTCAAACCGTTAATGACGCTCTCCGCATCTGGGATAAAAATGGTAATCCCAAAACCGCTCCAAAGCTTATCAGCAGCCTTTTCAGTAATCTGAAAGGCGGTTGCTCCATTCTCGATCGAGGTGATCCCGTCGTTCTCTATGACCGCATGGCCGACCGCTGGTTTATTACTCAGTTTGCCTTTTTGGGCGCCGGCACCGTTCCACCCTACCATCAGTGCGTCGCGGTTTCACAAAACTCCGATCCCCAAGGCGCGTATTACACCTACGACTTTGTCACTCCGGGAAATGAGTTTCCCGATTACGGTAAATTTGGCGTATGGCCGGATGGCTATTACATGACGGTCAACCAATTTACCAACGGTGGCCCATTCAATGGCGTTGGCATGTATGCTCTTGATCGCAAGAAAATGTTAGTCGGAGATCCGAGCGCAGCCTTCATCTATTTCAACAGAAATGGAACCGATTTCCCCGAGTTTTACAATTCCACACTGCCCTCTGATCAGGACGGATTGGAAGCTCCCCCACCAGGCGCGCCCAACGTTTTTGCTTACCTGATATCTGATGAATTCGAAATCCCGCCATACAACAAGGACGCTCTCAGGCTTTTTGACTTTCATGCTGACTTTGTGACCCCGGCCAATTCTACTTTCTTAGAGCGACCAGAGAGCCCTGTGCTTGTCTCCGCTTTTGATCCGCGCAGCTCGCCGGGCACGTCTGATATTAAGCAACCGCCGCCAGCAGTTGGGACGGATTCCCTTGATGACATCCAATACCACTTGATGTATCGCCTGCAGTATCGTAACCGAGGCGGAATCGAAAACCTCGTATCGAGCACGACCGTCAATGTTAGCGGCGTGAATCCAGCCAACCGAAATCTTTACCAGGCTGGTGTCAGATATTTCCAACTGCAACGCTTTAATCCAAGCGGCCCATTTCTACTCTACGATAACGCAACTTTTTCACCGGATGCGGGAAACCCTGCGACCGGCGTGAATCGCTGGCTGCCGAGCGCCGCCATCGACCAGATGGGAAACCTGGCCGTGAGTTACAGTGCTTCGAGCACCACAGTATTTCCGTCGATATGGTACGCGGGCAGAGACTTCAACGCGTTGGGTGGACTGACCAGTGAACGACATATGTTTGACGGCACGGCGGTCCAATTAGGCAGCAGCAATCGCTGGGGTGATTATCAATCCATGCAGGTTGACCCGGCAGACGATTGCACTTTCTGGACTAACAACCAGTATTACAACACGAATAGCGCATTCAATTGGAGAACCAGAATAGGGCGGTTTAAGTTTCCAACCTGCCAAGCTCCGGCGCAAGGAACAGTCAGTGGCAAGATTACCGCTTGCGATTCGGGTGTCGGCATATCGGGCGCAGTGGTTCAATTGTCCAACGGCTTCTCTGGGACAACCGACGTCAATGGGAACTACTCCTTCAATGTCCAGCCGGGGACCTATACCCTGACCGCGGCGAACGGCAATCGCAATTGTGTTGTCACTCCAACCACTACAGTCACGGTTACTAACGGCGCCACTACCACCTTCAACGCGTGCCTGACTGGAATCGCCAATCCTGTCGTAGATACTACCGTTCCAAATTTCGCGGTCATTTCAGGCGGGAATGGAAACGGCATTATCGATCCGAACGAATGCAACACTTTGAACGTTACAGTGCGTAATCAAGGCTGTGCGCCGGCCAAGACTGTCACTTCTGTATTGTCTACCTCGACTGCCGGTGTAACTATCACGCAACCAAATTCACCATATCCGGACATGGCGATCGACGCGACTGGGACCAACACAGTTCCATTCCAGTTGAGCACTTCGCCTGGATTCGTTTGCGGCACGACTGTTCGCTTAACGCTGGTGACGACGTATCCCGGAGGTACCAGTACTTCCAAAATTGACCTGGATACGTGCGGACCGACTCCGGCCCTGCCGGATGTGACTGTTAACGGGAGTCTTGATCCTGCCGATGCGAAGACAGTGAACGGACGGCTGGGTCGCGACGGCTTGACTAGTAACTGTACTGCCAAGACTAAGCTGTGCCCGGGTGCGCTGGGAACAGGCGGGCGGTCTTATGATACGATTTCCTTCGCTAACGCGGGGGGCGCGCCTGCTTGCACAACTATCACATTGACTTCTGCCGGCGGAGTAAATCTTATTGCCGGCGCCTACCTGAACAGTTTTAATCCGGCCGACTTCTGCGTCAACTACCTGGGAGATCCGGGTGGAAGCGCTAATGGAGCGGTCCCTTGGACTGTTCAAGTTCCACCCCTGCAAACGCTGGTGGTGGTAGTAATGGAAGTTAATGCCGGCACCCCAGCAACTCCCTATACCGTAAAGGAATCCGGCTTGCAGGGACCGCCGCTCGCGGGTGGAGGTGAATGTCCCAGAGTACAATTCAGCGCTTCGACCCTCTCAGTGAACGAGGGCGCCGGCGCCGCAACTCTGACAGTCAATCGCACTGGCATCACCAGCGGAGCAGCAACGGTTGATTACGCCACTCAGGATGGTACGGCGACCCAGAAGGGCGACTACACCATCAAGAGAGGAACGCTGTCGTTCGCGGCTGGGGAGACCAGTAAAACTATCGAAGTCCCCATAGTGGATGATGTGTTCGTTGAGGGCAGTGAGAATTTCACCGTCAATTTGAGTAACGCCACGGGTAGCGGGGTTACTATTGCGACTGGAACCACCACCGTCACCATTGTGGACAACGACACGTCGCCACCCACGAGCAATCCGATAGACATTGCCGGCTTTTTTGTGCGCCAGCAATATCTGGATTTTCTTAACCGTCAGCCCGACGCCGCTGGCCTGGCTTTCTGGACAAACAACATAACCTCCTGCGGGGCAGACACGGCTTGTACCGGCGTTAAGCGCATCGACACGTCGGCGGCCTTCTTTCTCTCCACTGAGTTCCAGGACACCGGCGGCTTCGCCCTCCGCACTCAACGCACTGCCTTCAGCAGGAAGTCTGCTGACCCGGCGACGCGCCTGACCTATCTTGAGCTAATCAGCGCTCAGTCGCGGCTTGCGGATGGCGTCATCATCGGCCAGCCCGGGGCGGACGCAAAGCTCGAGGCAAACAAACAGGCTTACGCCCTGGATGTGGTCAATAGCGCGCCGTTTATCGCCAAGTACCCAACCTCGCTTACCGCTGATGCCTATGTAGACGCGCTCTTTGCGTCAGCGGGCGTTACGCCGGCTGGCACCGAACGTTCTGACGCTATCACGGCGTTTGGCGCTGGTGGTACATCCGGACGCGTAGCGGCGCTCCGCTCGGTAAGCGACGCAGGAACTGTACGGACCGCGGAATTCAGTCCTTCGTTCGTGCTGATGGAATACTTCGGCTACCTCAGGCGAAATCCGACCGATGCGCCCGATGGGAATGACAATGGCTACCAATTCTGGCTGGCGAAGCTGAATTCTTTTGGCGGCGACTTCCGGAAGGCGGATATGGTTAAGGGGTTCATCGTGTCGGCGGAATACCGTCAGCGCTTTGGGCCGTGAAACTAGCCCCAAATGTCTTCACAACCGGAGCGGGCGAGATAAAGCGGCCCGCGCAGGTTTGAAGCTTCAACCCTTAACGAAGCCCACGGCACCTGCCGTGGGTTTTGTTTGTATAGAAATCTTGTCTGCAATCACTGCACCCCGGCATGCCCGGCTGAGCTTTGATCGCCCGCCTGTGCCGGTTCACGTTTTGGGAACGCTTCTTTAACAGCATCGCGACTTTCTCTTCAAAACAACGAGCGGCGTAGTCAACGGCTCAGCCGCTTTCTTATTTAGCTGCGGCAATGCTCGATCGCGTCCAGGCGTCTCTGACGATTAACCATTCATGGACTTTTCTCATCGGCGGAAGCCGTCCTGACTTCAAACTCCAGTGAGTTTCCCGTTATGGCAATTTCCTAACGCCGATGATAAGCTGCGCACGTTATGCGGCGCCACCACTGATAACCGCACGGATTAGAGCCACCTGCCATGGTCCTGTCCCCCGAGTCACAGCAGAGAATCAAAGAGCTCCTGCGATCAGCGCTGCAACTTGATCCTGACCAGCGTGTGTCCTTTCTGGATCGGGCCTGCGCCGGAGACTTGTCGTTACGCCAGGAAGTCGAGTCACTGATCGCGATGCAGGAACAGGCCACCGGCTCGGTCAGCTCACTTCATTCCATAAAAGCCACGACCGATAGCCGCGGCGAACAGATGACGGCCGTCGTTGGCCAATCAATCGCTCACTATAAAGTCTTGTCGTCCCTGGGCCGCGGTGGAATGGGCGAGGTTTACCTGGCCCAGGATTCCAAGCTGGGTCGCAAGGTCGCGCTCAAGTTGCTTCCCCCTGCGTTCAGCAATGATGAGGACCGCTTGCGGCGTTTTGAGCGCGAGGCGGCAGGCTCGCCGCCAGCAACTAGACGAACGCTCAGACATCTGCAGGGTCGCCCCGTCGATGTGCTCCATCGCGATGAATGGAAAAAAGCCAAGCTGCGCAAACAGATGCCGCTCATACAGATCACTCAGTTGCTTTAGGATAATCCGCACGCCGGGCTCTCGCTTAATGTGATTGTATGGATTGCGCCGCCTGCTAAATTCCCAAAACGTCGATTAGTTCCTGCACCGCCGCCGCGCTCTTCTGCAAAGCGATGCGCTCTTCAGCGGTCAGAGTAATCTCAATTACTTGCTCCAGGCCTTTCGCGCCGAGTTTGCAGGGAACGCCGACATAGAGTCCATTGACGCCGTACTCGCCTTCGAGATAAGCCGCACACGGCAGAATCTTTTTCTTGTCTTTCAGAATCGACTCAGTCATCTCGACCGCGGCGGCAGACGGCGCGTAGTACGCTGATCCAGTTTTCAACAAAGCGACGATCTCTGCGCCCCCGCCGGCGGTGCGTTTGACGATCGCGTCGATTTGTTCTTTTGAGAGCAGCTCGGTGATCGGAATCCCGGCGCAGGTTGAGTAACGCGGCAATGGCACCATCGTATCGCCGTGTCCGCCGAGCACGAACGCGGTCACATTCTCAACGGAAACATCGAGTGCTTCCGCGAGAAAGCAACGCATCCGCGCCGAATCGAGCACGCCCGCCATGCCAATGACGCGATGTTTAGGAAAGCCAGAACGGCGCAGGGCCACCTGGCACATCGCATCCAGGGGATTTGAGACGATGATGAGAATTGATTCAGGAGAACGCTTGACGATCTCATCAACTACTTTGCCGACAATGTCTGCATTCGTCTTTAAGAGATCGTCGCGGCTCATGCCGGGTTTGCGCGCCAGACCCGCGGTTATGATTACGACATCGGAGTTTGCTGTTTCCTCGTAGCCATTGGTTCCGGTCAACCTGACGTCGAAGCCTTCAATCGGCGCGGTTTCGGCCAAATCCAGGGCCTTACCCTGCGGCACGCCTTCGACGATATCTACCAGGACAATGTCGCCAAGTTCTTTGGCCGCCAGCCAATGCGCTGCCGTCGCGCCGACATTGCCGGCGCCTACTACCGTGATTTTCTTTCGTGCTCCCATCAGTTCGATCCTTTGTGCAGGCAAGTTGATAACTTGCCGCAAATGTAGGACAAGTTGTTAACTTGTCGCAGTTGATTTTGAAAAATGACGCAAGTTAACAACTTGCGCTACCTGTTTGAAAGAAGCCGAGTCTAAATGCGCGCTTGCGAGAGTGTCAAGCAAACCTTCGCCGCGCGAACTTGTGGTTTCGATAGCACCCTGTGTTCGAAGAACTAACAATAAAGTCAGCAACCGAACTCGCTAGCTTGATCGGTACGCACGCGTTGTCGCCGGTCGAGGTTGTCGAATCCTATCTTCAGAGGATCGCTCGTCTCAATCCCGAATTGAACGCGATCGTCACACTTGCGCCTGACATCATGGATCGCGCGCGGGCCGCTGAAGCAGAATTGGTGAGCGGTAGAGAGGTGGGTCCTTTGCACGGCGTACCGCTTACCGTTAAAGACACGATCGACACTCAAGGTTTGCGGACCACCAGCGGGTCGCGTCTGCGCGCGAATGATGTTCCGGATCGCGACGCGACCGTGGTGGCGCGTCTGAAAGCAGCGGGCGCGATCATTCTCGGCAAGACGAATACGCCGGAGATGGCGATTCCATATGAGACAGACAATCCGGTTTTCGGCCGCACGAATAATCCTCATGCACTCGGACGCACGCCGGGAGGTTCAAGCGGTGGCGAAGCGGCCGCGATCGCCGCGGGTCTTACTCCGGCCGGGATTGGCAGCGATCTTTCCGGATCGATTCGAGTGCCGGCCCATTTCTGCGGCATCGCCGGATTGAAACCGACTAACGGACTGGTGCCGATGGATGGTCACACGCCGAGTGCTGACGGGCTCTTGTCGCTCGGAGCTTGTATTGGGCCAATGGCTCGAACGGTTGCAGACCTTTCTCTTCTATTCAACGTGATTGCCGGCGATACGCAATTCGAATCACACGATCGCGGGCCTGCGCCGGCGGATCGAATTGTGTTACGCGGACAGCGAATCGCCTGGTACGCAGACGATGGAGTAGCGCCGGTAACAGACGAAACGCGCAGTGCCATCATGGCCGCGGCGAAATCTCTTAGCGATGCTGGCCTGGAAGTGAACGAGGAGAGACCGCCGGGCGTATCACGCGGCTCGGCACTTTGGATCGAATTGTTTTCGCGCGCGGCGAGCGCACAACTCAGGGAATTCTATCGGGGCAGGGAAGACGAGGCCGGGCCGCTGGTCTGGACCCTGCTTCGAAACGTTGAATCAGAAGTCGATCTTCAGGGCAAGATAAGCAAGGCCGAAAAAGTTGCCGCCGCCGTATTGGAGCGCGAGCGCTTGCGAGAGGACCTCTTGCGATGGATGAAAACGACGCCCTTAATTCTCGCGCCGGTGGGATCCTCACCTGCGTTCGAACATGGTGCTGCCCGCGTCGAGGTCAAGGGTCAATCGATCAGCGTCTTTCGCGCGTTTAGTTACTCGCAGACTTTCAATGTCTTCGGACTACCAAGCGTAGTCGTGCCAGCTGGCCGCTCTGCCGAGGGTTTGCCAATTGGCGTACAAATTGTTGGCCGGCCATTTGAAGAAGAAATGGTTTTAGCGGCGGCCGCAGTGATAGAAGCCGCGCTTGGCGGTTGGCAAAGACCTCCGCAGTAGACTGTAGGTCAGAAGCCCGACCGTCAGGGAGGGCCGCCTTCGGGGGATTGCCCTCCCTGACGGTCGGGCTTCTGATACGACCCGCGGACTGAAGCCACGGTGCGAATGAGACTTGTACCTGCCAACCCTTTCTCCGGGCGGTCTTTCATTCGCGCGCGGCTTTCGTTATAGTTGCGCCTCAAAGTTCCAAAGGAAAGCTTGCGTTTGACGGAGGTGAGTTATGCGGTTTGCGCTCATGATTCTGTTGCAGGGCGGGGCAGCAGTGCCAGTCATGTTGGTGTTCTTTCTTTTCTTTATTGGCATAGTCCTGCTGATCATCGCCGCCAAGACGATTAAGATCGTGCCGCAGGCAACGGTGATGTTAGTTGAGCGGTTGGGCCGTTTCAGTCGCGTTGCGGCCAGCGGGCTGAACATCCTCGTGCCGTTCATCGACAAACCGCGCGCCGTCTTCTGGACCAACACGCGCGGCGGTGTCACCTCGATCGACTTGCGCGAACAATACATCGACCTGCCGCCGCAACCCGTAATCACCCGCGACAACGTCACCATCCATGTTGACTCTGTCGTGTACTGGCAAGTTACCGATCCTATCAAAGCGGTTTATGAGATGAACGATCTGGTCGGCGGCATCGTGCAATTAACGATTACCGGCATGCGCGCAGTAATGGGTGACATGGATCTCGATCACACGCTGTCGCAACGCGACCAGATCAATTCCAAGCTGCGCATCATCCTCGACGAAGCGACGGACAAGTGGGGCGTGAAAGTTACGCGCGTCGACGTGAAGAACATCAATCCGCCGGAAGATGTGCGCGTGACTATGGAGAAGCAGATGACCGCCGAGCGCAACCGGCGCGCGCTCGTGTTGCAGGCCGAAGGCGAACGCCAGGCTGCGATTACCCGCGCAGAAGGTGAGAAACAAGCGGCCGTCACGCGTTCCGAAGGCGAGAAGCAGTCGAACATTCTGCAAGCCGAAGGGTTGGCCCAGGCGCGTCTGCGTCAGGCGGAAGCTGAGTCCCAGGCGATTGCCCAGGTTGCCTCGGCGATGCAGGAACACGGCAATCCCGCGCAGTATCTGATCACGACGCGCTACATCGAAAGCCTGCGCGACATGACCAAGAGCAACAACGCGAAAGTGATCTTCATGCCGGTCGAAACGTCGAGCATGCTCTCGGCCGTGGGCTCGATCAAAGAAATGTTTTCAGAGACGGGCGCGAAAAACCCTGACGATTCACAAAAGCCGCCACCACCGAGACAGCTGCGTTGATTGTGAAACCTAGACTGCCTCGCGCGGGAAGCACTCGGCCAAGAGGTTAGAACCCACCCGGCTCGGCCGCTTCTCGGCACTAAGTGCAAGCGAAGAAGATGAAAGCAGGTTTGCGCATGGCAAGCGGCAAAGGAGGGATCGATCCTGCTGCCTTAGCCGTCGCGTCTCTTGCGGCTGCCGTGTCGGTCATTGCCCCTTCTGGCCCTTACGGTCCGGCGAGCATGATGATCGGCCTCACGATACTCGTCGCGATCTCGCATACGACGTCGATCCGCATAGGAACAAACCGCAAAGTATTGCTTTCAGCGCGGTTTGCGCGCTCATCTCGTTGCTTGTGCTGGGTTATCCGCTGGAATGCGCCTTCGCAAGTGACAAGGTAGCGCGCCTTCACATATTGATTGCCGAAAAAGGATGTGACATCAAGTACTCTGAAGTACCACCCGGGGTTATTCTTGTTCTGTGGGTTGGAATGGTGCTCGCATACTATTGGCTGGATAGATGGAGGTCCCCAAAGATCACGACGCCTCCTATCGTGGCAGTGACTGATGTCCAAGGCTAAATTGCTCACGCCTTCGCGCTCGTAGGTGAACTCGACATGCGTTCGTCTCCCATGTAAAATCCTCCGCTTAATTCATGAGTCAGATTGCCAACAGTGTAAGTACTGAAGGATTAGCCCGTGGCGACGCCGGCGCGCTCGAATTGCGCGTCTTTCGCGTAATGATCGCGAGCGTTGGGCTGGCGGTTATCGTTAGCACGATGCTTCAGCCCTGGCGGGTAACGACCGGGTTAATGCTGGGCGGCTTGCTTTCGCTCTTGAACTTTCACTGGCTGGAAACGTCAGTGGCCGCAGTCTTCAACGTAGACGTGACTGAGCGACCACGCGTCAGGATATCGCGCTACATCATTCGTTATTTTGTGGTTGCCGGAGCGGCGTTCGCGGCGTACGAGCTGCGACTGGTATCGCTGCCGGCGATGTTCGCCGGGTTATCTTCTTTCGTGCCCGCGCTATTCATTGAGGCTTCCAGACAGTTCTATTTTGCAATTATTCGTCGAGAGGAATCTTTTTGATGTTTCTCCTTCTGAGTTCGGAAACAGCCGGGAAGGCTGCTGAACATGCCGAGCAGGCGCCGATCGTAGTAAGGCTTGTCAATCAATACTTTGGTCAGGCCGCGTACGACTTCGAGATGAAGTACACGCATCCGTTCTGGACGAAGGTGCTGGGCAAGTTCGGCACCACGCCCGACGCCGCGTTCGGCGTGTACACGCCTGAGAATGCAATTCCCTGGTACACCGTCATGTTCGTGCTGGCCTGCATCATCAGCCTGGTGCTGATTTGGATCTTCAAAGGCAAGCTATCCGAAGACGAACCCGGGCACGGACAACAAACGCTCGAGGTGGGCGTGCTGGCAGTTCGCGGCATGCTGGAAGACATCGTCGGGCCGCACGGCTTGAAATACTTCCCGGTGGTAATGACCTTCGCGGTGCTGATCCTGGTTTCGAATTTGATGGGCCTGTTCCCGCTGTTCATGTCGCCGACGTCGGCCACCAGCGTCACCTTTGCGCTGGGTATCTCATCGTTTGTTTATTACAACTATATCGGCATCAAAGAGAATGGGCTCTTCCGCCATCTGAAGCACTTTGCCGGTCCCATCTGGTGGATAGCGTGGCTGATCTTTCCGATTGAGATTATCAGTAACTTGATTCGTCCGTTTTCACTTGGCATACGTCTTTTCGGCAACATGTTTGCCGACGAAAAGGTGATGGATTCGATCGCGCATTTGGCGCCGGGAATCACTTATTGGGTGGTGCCGGTATTCCTGATGCCGCTGAGTCTCTTTGTCGCCCTGATTCAGACGTTTGTTTTTGTGCTGCTGTCGCAATTGTATCTGAGCGAGGTTTCGCATGCTCCGCATGACAGTCACGCCGACCATGCTGAAACCGGAGACGACGATATCGGGGAATTTATCGTACCTGTCTTAACTTAAACGGTTTTATCCACGCGTTTCGAGCGACGCCGCGATTCGCCGCGGAGCACGTTGGAACGTAAGACAAGCGAAAGCGCGGGTGGCCGAAAGCAAGCGGTGATTCTAATCCAGGGATGGTAAATCCCAATGTCTGTATCGCAGGAGCGCCGTTGTAAGAGGGGCGGTGGATACCGGATTCAGGCGAAATCATACAGACCGTTTGTAGCTTTCGATGATTCGCGCGAATGTTAGTGGTCCGCAGTTTCGGTTGCTTTGATGGGACTGCCGGACGGAGATAGAAAAATGAAAAAACTAAGAATGATTGGCTTTGCCGTGCTTGGCGTGTTGATGGCTGCGATGACGGCGGCTGCTCAACCGGCGCAGACGGCGGCGGAGTCCGGAAACACCTTCAAGGGTTACGTGGCGCTCGCCGCCGGCATCGGTTTCGCGATCGCGGTTTTTGGCGGCGCCATTGGACAGTCGCGTATCGGCGCGGCGGCTTGTGAAGGCGCGGCGCGAAATCCGGGAGCAGCCGGCCGCATTCAGACCATGATGATTCTGGGTCTGGCGCTGATTGAGTCTCTGGTGCTCTTTGCGTTGCTGGTGATTTTTGCGGTAGTCAAACCGATCGCTGGCTAGATCTACTCGAGACAGGCAAACAAGAGAATGCGAGCGCGGCTTTCGAGCTTCGCTCGCATTTCTAATTTGTTTTGCGAGAGTCCATCTTTGCTCGCCGCAAAACCAGTGTGTTACGCTTGCCCTCATAAGGAAAGAAAGACCATCAAATGAAAGTTTGTCCTGTTTGCGGTAAAGAGTATTCGGATACGAGCACGCTGTGTACTCTTGATGCAGAGGTGCTGCAGAGTGTGGACGATCCGTTGGTGGGACAGACGCTCGCCGGAAAGTACCTCATCGAACAATTGATCAAGCGCGGCGGCATGGGCGCCGTCTATCGCGGCAAGCACGTGATGATGGACAAGACCGTCGCGATCAAAGTGCTGCGTCCCTCGCTGGCCGGGGACGACGTCGTGGTGGCGCGCTTTTCTCGCGAAGCCAAGGCGGCGTCTCGGATTTCTCATCCGCACGCTGTCAGTGTTACCGATTTTGGGGAAGCTGAAAACGGCGTTGTCTTTCTGGTCATGGAGTACCTTGACGGTCAGACTCTGAAAGAAGTCATTAGAAACGAAGGCCAGATGCCTCTTGATCGCGCCGTCGAAATCGTTCGCCAGGTTTCCGGAGCGCTGGATGCCGCGCACAAGCAAGGCGTCGTGCACCGCGATCTGAAGAGCGACAACATCATGCTTTCTCAGACAAACGGCGGCGACTGGGCAAAGGTGCTTGATTTTGGAATTGCGAAGATTCAACAACCGGAAGGCGCTCGCGACAACGACATCACCGCGGCCAATCTGGTGATTGGAACGCCGCAATACATGTCACCCGAACAATGCTCGCAAACCGGTCCCATCGATGCGCGATCGGACGTGTATTCGCTGGGCGTGATTGTCTACGAAATGCTTGCGGGCCGCGTGCCGTTCACCGGTGATTCGCCCACCGTGATCATGATGAAGCAGGTGCAGGACGACCCACCTTCCGTTCTCAGTGCGCGTCCGGATTTGCCGGCCGGTGTAGACAATTTGATAAAGAGAGCGCTGGCTAAACAGCCGATCGATCGTTTTCAGACGGCGGGCGCATTGTGTGAAGCATTGACTCAGGCCGCCGCCGGCGCGGGCCATGCCGTTTCCGCGCCGCTCATTCCTCCCGTTGCCGATACGGTGGCAAACGAGCCGGTCAACATTACCGCGGACGATCTGGACGAAGAGACGCTGGTGCGGCCTCGTGACGAAGTCACCGTGGTGCGCACGCGTGCAGAGCCTCCGTACGTCCAGCAGGCCGCCGATCAGGCTCCGCTGTCGAACTTTAATCCATGGCGAATAATGGCCCCCGCGGGAATTGCTCTGGTCGTAGTTTTTGGGGTCATATTTTTGCTTACGCGTGGCACCAGTCAGACGCCGACGAATCAGTCGCCGGGTCAGGCACAAGGTCAGACTGGACTGGTAGCGGATCCAAACGGCCAACCAGTGCAGGCAAGTGGGACGCCTACAGGCGAAGGCGAGCGTGGCATTCAGCCCACCTCATCAGTGAGTCCTTCGAATCGGAATGCAAACGCTAATGCCAGCCAAGCTGTGGTGCCGGGTACCTCGACCGGAGAATTTGGATCCAATGACAACGCGAATAGCTCCGCGCCCGGTAACAAGAATGGCAACAAGAATGCGAATCAGCGCGAATCGCCGACACCGAAACCCTCCCCGTCGGTAGACAAGACAGAGCCGCCGCCACCGCCAAAGCCTTCGCCCAGCGTGAAGAACACACCTAAGTCGGCAGTTACCCCACCCTCGCCGTAGACCTGGTTCAGTTCGAGCATATCGGTTTCATTAACACCTTTGCGCGGTCGTCTAGTGTGTAGTGTCTCCAACGCTCTACCAAATCGTACCTGGCCGCAGAGCGGCCAAATGTTTATAGCTCAAGCTGCTGGAAAGAACTCTTAGCTCCAGAGGAGCGAAATGTACCTTTCAGCGAAGCAAAGCGTTTCGCTCCTCCGGAGCTTCAAAGCTTCTTGGGCTCCTGGTTCTATAAACATTAGGTCCCTCCGGGACTCAAGACTTGAGCAACCTAAACTAGACCGACTGCTCCAGGTGAGAACTTGCGGCCTGTCCAATAAGCTCTCTTAACGTCTCTTGATTCTCAATCTCGATCGCGATATCCGCGGTATAGCATGGGATGTCAAATTTGAGCGAGCGTAGCTTTACTTCATCCTTAGCCGTGGTGAGCAGAATTCGCGCGCCGCGTGAGACTGACTCGCGCACGAGACGGTCGATGTCGGTTTGAGTGTACCAGTGATGATCGCGAAAGATTTGCGTGTGGGCCAGTTGATAGCCGCTGCTCCGCAGCAGAGCGAAGAATGATTCCGGATTACCAAGACCACAAAACGCGGCGATCCTTGATGCTCGAATTTCTTCGGCGGCAATCAAGGGTTCGCCAGGCTGAGGTCGCAGGCCGCTCAATCTCATCTGCGAACAAAAGACAGGGCAGTCTTTTCTTTGCGCGGCGATCTCGCGCCGTAGCTTTTCAGTTTGAGCAGGATCGTCCGCACGCGTTATGACGATGCATTGCGCGCGAGCTAGTTCAGCGGGAGACTCGCGCAAGATGCCGGCGGGCAGAAGCTTTCCGTTGCCCCACGGATTCGTGGCGTCGATCGTCAGGATGTTGAGGTTGCGGGCGATGCGGAGATGTTGAAAACCATCGTCGAGGACGAACACGTCGCTGTGGAAGTTCTCAACGGCCCAACGCGCCGCCGATACGCGATCGGCATCGCTGATTACCGCGGCCTGACCCTTCAGTCGTTCGGCCAGCAACAGCGCTTCGTCGCCTGACCGCGTTGCGTCAGAGATGATTTCATTCCCATCTGAAACGATGACCCGAGTGCCCGCACCGCGGCGGCCGTAACCTCGCGTGAGAATGCAGACTCGCCGTCCCGTGTGGGCTAATTCGCTCGCTATCCATTCAACCAGAGGAGTCTTTCCAGTACCGCCGGTGGTTAGATTGCCCACGCTGATCAAAGGCACGCCCGCATCATGCACGCGAAATCGCCCTGAACGATACAGCGCGCGTCGCGTCTTCATCGCCAGGCCGTACAAGATCGCCAGCGGCGTCAGCGCGATTGTCACGACGCTATTCATTGGATCGGATGACCATCATTTGGCTGCGGTGACGGAGAGTGCCGGAAAGGGAATGGGCTCGCCGATTGTGTTTGGCTTCTCCAGCAGGTCCGCAATCATGTGAAGAGTCTGCTCGGTCGCGCCGCGATTTCGATCGCATACCATTAAAGCCCTCTGGCCGATGTCGCGCCGGAGTGTGTCGTTAGACAAAAGTGTATTGAGCGCGTTAGCAAGTTCCGCGGATGCTGCGGACGCTGAAACCTGCGGTAATTGAACAATCGCAATCTCATCCAGCATAGCTTTCGTCACCGCTGCAAAGTTATGCGTGTGCGGCCCAGTGACGACGCAGACGCCCCGAGCGGCGGCCTCCAGAACGTTGTGACCTCCATGGGTTGCGATGCTGCCTCCGACGAAAGCCACATCAGCCAAAGGATAGACGCAGCGCAACTCACCGATGGTATCGAGCAAAACCACATCGCTAATTCTATCCTCGGCTTGCGCCGCCGCGGACCTGCGTGACCAGGTCAAACCGGAAGCTTGCAACAGCGAGGCCACTTCGGCAAATCGTTCCGGGTGCCGGGGAGCAATTAGCAGGCGCGTTTGGTAACCCGGCTGAGAATTTCTGATTTGTTTGAATGCGTCTATGACTACGAGTTCTTCCGGAGCGTGTGTGCTGGCGGCTACGATTAGACGCGTGCTGCGATCGAATCCGAAACGCTCGCGCAGGTTGGCGGTAGTGTCGTTGTCGGTCGAGCTTTCAGCGCTGTCAAACTTGAGGTTTCCCGGCATTAGCACGCGTTCGCCGGCGATGCCCAGCTCGCGTATCCGCGCGGCATCCTGCTCAGACTGCATCAGCGCAATCGAGAGATTATTCAACACCCCGCGAATGAAAGGACGGATCATTTGGTAACGTCCAAACGAAGTTATCGAGATCCGGCCATTGATGAGCGCGACGGGGATCGCACGCCTGCGACACTCGCGCAACAGATGTGGCCACAGTTCGGTTTCCATGATCAGTACGGCTGCGGGTTGCAGAGTACGCAGCACTCGCCGGACGGTCCAGGCCCAATCAATAGGAAAGTAAAAAACGGCGGCAGCGTCACGTCCGAAAGCATTGCGTGCGATTCGTTGACCAGTCACGGTCGTGGTGGAAATAACCAGGCGGTAAGAAGGAAACCTATCAAGGAGCGCTCGAACCAAAGGGCGCGCAGCCTCGGTTTCGCCGACGGAAACGCAATGCAGCCAGATCAAGGGCCGTTCGTCGCTAGCGATTGCCGGTAATTTTCCGAGGCGTTGGCGAAGGCCGGTGATGTACTTGCGAGTGCGGAAGGCGTCGATTGCAAACCACGGCAGCATCGCGACAAAACCAACCGTCAAAAGCAGGCTGTAAAGCAAGTACATAAGTGGCGCAGACTTTCGGTGTGATGGTTCGTTTCGGAAAAGTAGTGTCCTACTTTGATTGAGCGTTGTACAGAGTACCGACTTCAGTCGGGGCTTTTATTAAGTGAGAAAGAACCCAATTGAAGTTGATACTCTAAACGCCGCGTAATCGGGTTACTCGGCTTGCGTACACAGACCGAAAGTCTATGCTACTTCACTTTGCTCGCTCGATATAACGCCCTTCGGCAGGATCAACGCGGAGGCGATCGCCTTCGTTGATAAAAGGCGGCACTTGAATCGTCACGCCGTTTTCCAGGGTCGCCGGTTTGTTGACGTTGGAAACTGTCGCGCCTTTCATCGTTGGCTCGGTTTGCGTAACCGTGAGTTCCATCGAGGGTGGCAATTCGATGCCGATCGGCAAGCCCTCGTAAAACTCCACCTGTATCTTGAGCCCGGGCGCCAGCCACTGCGCGGCATCGCCGAGGTCTTCACCACTCAGAGCGACCTGTTCGAAGGACTCGGTATTCATGAAGTGATGATGCGAGCCGTCGGAATAGAGATATTCCATGTCGTGCTGTTCGAGCGCAGCTTTGTCCACCGTATCCGCCGAGCGAAATCGATGATCGAAAGAGGAACCGGTGCGAATGTTGCGCAGCTTGGTTTGCACCATCGCGCGCAGGTTGCCCGGCGTGTGATGACGAAAGTCGACTACTTTGCACAGCTGGCCTTCAAAAAGAATAACCATGCCTCGCCTGATTTGAGTTGCTGGAATTGCCATTGCGCTTCTTAAAGCTCTTTCTATTGGTTTTTAGTCGTGCAGTAATAGATAGGAATCACGGCACGGTTGCAAACGACGTAGTCTAGCGGGAGGAACGCGGCCTTGTCCAGCCACCTAATTCCGGTTCCCGCAACAAAAACAGAACGGGCAAGCTCGCTTTGAACGCATCCTCAGGATGACACTCTGCGCTGCTTGCCCGCTCTCAGGAGGAGCCCACCTACCTGAATGAATTAACGTGGAAAGCGGGCTGGAGTTCCAGAATAATTTGTAGCATAGACTTTAGTCTGTGATTCTTTTTAGACGACGATTATCACAGGCTGAAGCCTATGCTACTTTGCTAGGCCGCTCGGGCTCGCAGCTCCAACCGTTTACGAACGACATGATCCAGCCATTCCTGCGCATGTTGATAGCGGGGAAAGCTCTGCTCTTCGGCGCGAAACGCGGTCGTGTGATAGTAGCGCCGGCCGTTGACGATGCGGGCAGGATGTTTGATGTGCAGCATTTCGTGGAAGAGGATATATTCAACGAACCACTCGGGAACCTCGCGAGAATCCAGGGTCTTGCTAATGACGATCGTGTCATGCGCGGCGTCATGATGACCCAGAATGCTTCGGGCCCGCCGCTTCGACCAGGTCAATACCGGCTTTTCGATCTCGCCGTCAAAATAGCGTCGATTGAGTTTCGCAAAGATCCGTTCGAGATCATAAACCTGACCGTTGGCCGACGAGATTACTTTGCGGCCGCGTTGCCTTCTAGCGATGTCCGAGGCCCGCAAAAGTTGCGGACTGAATGCGTACGAACGATAGATGCGCTCCTGATCGCGGGGCGGTTTGCGCGAAAGTAAACGCGCCACCAGCAGGAACGCCAGCGCCCGGATCACCTCCGGCGGAGCGGACCGGAAAAGATCAGAAAGGCGCACGTAGACTCGACCGGCGCGCACTCGAATGGTGTGATGTAACCCCACGTACGGATAGAACCTTACCTCGATAGCGGCCACGCCGAGCTGAAAGCGCTTACCACCGCGATCGAGCTGACGGAACGCGTCGTAGAAGACTCTTTTAAGATGAAGATCTGATTGCGGCATTTCACGGACCCGGAACTCGACCCCATCTTAGGGTCGCGGTTCCGGCCGCGTCAAACCGGGCCGCCGCGATCCCTCCAAAGTCCTTGCCAGCGAGCGGAAATCACATCGCACCTCCCAGCAGGCCACGCGAGAGAGTTGAGGCGCTCTTATTAAGGCTAGCATTAACAGTAGTTTAACTGGCCACCGCGGTTAACCGTCCGGAGATGGTAAGCGCGCCAGACGGTAGCAAGATCGCTTTAGAAACAATGGTTTGCGAGACCTCTGGTTATTTCGCTATACTGGCCGCGGCACCAGAAAGGTTTCCCTATGTTTCGGTTCGGACTTCGATTAAGGCTGTTTTAAGGATTTGCGAAACACATAGGTTAGTCTAATGGCTCGCACTACGGGTACAAACAAATCGGGACGTCCAACGCCTGACTCGCGACGCGGAGCCGTGCTTTCGGCGATCATCGAGGAGCATTTGATTACCGGCGATGCTATCGGATCGCACACTGTCTCGGAGAGGTTCGCGCATGCTACCGGATGGAGCTCGGCCACGATTCGAAGCGTCATGTGCGAGCTGGAAGACTTTGGTTTTCTCGAGCAGCCGCACACCTCTGCCGGGCGGATTCCTACGGACAAGGGGTATCGATTTTACGTCGACAACATGCTGGACTCGACCCGCCTGTCGAAAAATGATTTAAGGGCAATCGAAATGATCGACTTCGGACATGAAGCCAAGGCCCGGCCCGATCGCTTGATGGAGAAAGCTTCGCACGTGCTTTCCGAGCTTTCAGAAAATGTCGGAATCGTAGTCTGGCCCTCGCTGGCTGAGAATCGTTTGAAGCATATTCGTTTCGTGCGGCTTCCCGACAGCCGGATTTTGGTTGTACTGGTTTCCACCTCGAACATAGTTCACGACAAAGTCATCACCCTCGACGAAGATTTCACGCAGGACGAACTCGATCGGACGGCGCGTTATTTGAACGCTGAGTTTGGCGGCAAGAGCCTGCTGGCGATTCGCGACGAGATCATCGCCCTGATGCGGGAAGAGAAGGCGCTGTATGACAAGCTCCTGCGAAATGCCATGCTGTTGTGTGAACGGAGTCTCCAGGGTGAAGACGAGGCCACCGCTGAAGTTTATCTCGATGGGGCCTCGAACATTCTCACCAAGCCTGAGTTTGCCAGCGCCGAAGGAATGCGCGAGTTGTTTCGGACTTTCGAAGCAAAGTCGCGGCTGGTAAAGATTCTGAACGAGTGCGTAACCAGCAATTCGGCAGTTGGAAATGTCAGGGTGGTAATCGGCAGAGAGAATGTCGCTTCCTCGATGCAGCGGTGCTCGGTGATTACTACCTCGTACCGGGTTGGCGGGGATGTCTCAGGCACACTGGGCGTGTTAGGCCCCATGAGGATCGAGTACGGTCGCATGATGGCTGTGGTAAACTACCTTGCGCGTTTCATCGAACGCGCCCTTTTGAATGAAGCGTCTCTTCAATAAGACTGACCCAGTTTCAATATAAGCAAGCCCCGGAACGAAGATTCGGATCTCAATGGCATCAGATCGAAAGCAGAAACAGTCGAATAGCATTCCCATTCGCTTCTTCGATGGAGACGACCCGCGCGCCTCTGACGATGCGGAATTGGAAGAGCGCGCCGAGCGCTCGGATACCGAGGCGAACTCGAAAGCCGACGCGGCCGACTCCGAAGTCAACGATACGGGTTTCGGAGGTCCGGACCTGGCGGAGCTCGTTGCCTCGCGCGCGGAACTCAAACGTCTCCAGACCGCGCTGGACGAGGCCAGGGAAGGCATTGCGCGCCGCCAGGCGGACTTTGAAAACTATCGCAAGCGAATCGAACGCGAACGCGGTGAAGCCCACCAGCGCGTCGTTGGTGATGTCGCGCGTAAGTTGTTACCGGTAGTTGATAATCTGGCCCGCGCTCTGGACGCCGAAAAAACAGTTCAGTCCAGCGAGTCCAAAGAGTTCCGGCATTTTTTGCATGGGGTCGAGTTAATCACCAGGCAACTCAACGACGTGCTTGAGTCACTCGGCATTCAGCCAATTGCCTCGGTTGGCGAGCGCTTTGACCCTCACATTCACGAGGCCGTTGTCACTGAACCCTCGGACAAATACGAACCCGATACCGTGACCGAAGAGCTCGCCCGCGGATACCGTATCGGCGATCGGTTGCTTCGGCCGGCCATGGTGAAGGTTGCGGCCCGCAGAGATGACGAATAGACCTTCGTCGCAAAAAAACACATGGGGAAGATCATCGGGATCGATTTAGGAACGACGAACTGCTGCGTCGCGGTGCTTGAAGGCGGCACGGTCCAGATCGTGCCGAACAAAGAAGGCGGCCGCACTACGCCCAGTGTGGTCGGATTCACCGACAAAGGCGAGCGCCTGGTCGGACAAATCGCGAAGCGCCAGGCAGTTACCAATGCCTCGAATACAGTTTACGCGGTCAAGCGCTTGATCGGTCGCAAGTATGACTCGCACGAAGCGGGGCGGATGCGCGAGACGGCACCCTTTGAAATAGTAGATTCGCAAAACGGCGATGCCCGCATCAGGGTACAGGGCCGCGTGTACAGCCCGCCGGAATTATCAGGAATCGTGCTCCAGCGTTTGAAGGCAGCGGCCGAAGATTTTCTCGGCGAAGCGGTAGCCGACGCCATCATCACTGTCCCCGCCTACTTTGACGACACCCAGCGACAAGCGACCAAGGATGCCGGCAAAATCGCCGGCCTGAAGGTAGAGAGAATTATCAATGAGCCTACGGCGGCCGCGCTGGCCTACGGCTTGGGTAAATCTGAGGCTGAGAAAATCGCCGTCTACGATCTGGGTGGCGGCACTTTCGATATTTCCATCCTGGAAATGAACAACGGCGTATTCGAAGTCTTGTCGACGTCCGGCAATACATATCTGGGCGGGGAGGATTTCGACGAGCGCATCATGAATTGGATGGCCGACCAGTTCCATCAGGACACCGGCATTGATCTCCGCAAAGATCGCCTCGCCTTGCAACGCTTGAAAGAAGCTGCCGAACGCGCTAAATGCGAATTGTCTTCTGCTACTGAGACCAGTTTCAATCTGCCGTTTATCGCGGCCGACGCTTCGGGGCCCAAGCATCTCAACAAAGTTCTTACGCGCGAGAAGTTTGAGCTACTGGTGGATGATTTGGTGCAGCAGACAGTCGAACCCTGCGAAAAGGCCCTGGTCGACGCCAAGCTGCAGGCGTCGGAAATCAATAAGGTAATTTTGGTGGGTGGACAGACTCGCTCGCCGATAGTCGAACGCGCGGTGGCGAACATTTTTGGGAAGAAAGCTTCAGCCGAAATCAATCCGGACGAAGTTGTCGCGATGGGCGCGGCCATTCAGGGCGGCGTTTTGACTGGTGACGTGAAAGATATCGTGTTGCTCGACGTGCTCCCTCTAAGTCTGGGTCTCGAAACTCGCGGCGGACTGTTTACCAGGATTATTGAGCGCAACTCGACGATACCGCTGCGTAACAGCCTTACTTTCACCACCGTCGTCGACAATCAATCGTCAGTCGAGATTCATATTCTTCAGGGCGAGCGCGAGGTCTCGACCGGCAATCGTTCTTTGGGCAAATTTGAGTTGGTCGGAATTCCCGCGGCGCCGCGCGGCGTGCCGCAAATCGAAGTAAGTTTCGAAGTTGATGCCAACGGTATCGTGTCCGTCTCGGCCACGGACAAGGCGACCGGCCGCGAACAGCAGATGCGCATCACGCCCACTTCGGGACTGTCGCAGGATGAAATTGATCGGATTATCAACGAAGCGCAAACTTCGGCGGAAAGCGATCGCGCGCTGCGCGACAAGCTGGAGCTGAATAACAAACTCTCCAGTTTGGTAAAGAACACTCAACGAGCATTTATGGAATTTGGCGGCTTGCTTTCAAAGGACGCCCAGGAAAACGGACAAGTTATTTTGAGTGAAGGCGAAGCCTCAATTGGCGCCGAAGAAGTGGGCGCGATTCGCATGGCGCTGGATTCAGTCGACCGGCTCGCCCGGCAACTTACCAACGCCATGATGAAGCAAACCGACGACGAGGTCGAGAAGAAAGACGAGTGAGAGGTTGATGAGACGCGAGTTCGTAGTTCAGCTCAGAGTTCAAGCTTTGGCTTGCGCCTGCCATGAGGTCAGTACCACCTGCGTGAGCGGGTGGATCGAGGACTCAAGTCCGATTGAGGTTAGAGTCTGGCCCACCGGCTCACGCAGGCGGTACTGACTTCATCGGTCATCAACAACCTAAGGTTGAACTCTGAACTGAAACCGTTACAATTATCAGGCGGTCAGCGGCTCGCCGGTGCAATGGCGAATCTGCTGGCCGCTCAACACTGATATCAGGGACTATGGCAATTAACAAACGCGACTATTACGAAGTTCTGGGCGTGGTTCGCACGGCGACCGAACAGGATCTGAAGAGCGCTTACCGGCGTCTGGCTCATCAATATCATCCAGACAAGAACCAGGGGGACGCCGGATCCGAAGAGAAATTCAAAGAAGCGGCGGAAGCTTACGCCGTGCTTTCGGATGCGGAACAACGCCACCGTTACGATCGTTTTGGGCACGCGGGGGTTTCCAGCGCCGCCGGTGCGGCCTGGGGAGCGCCGGGCTTCGGCAATATTGAAGACATCCTCGGCGATTTGTTTGGGTTTGGCGATGTGTTTGGCGGAGGCCGAACCGGCTCTCGCCGATCGAGCGCGCAACGCGGCGCGGACCTCCGCTACGATCTCGAGATAACTCTCGAGCAATCCGCAACCGGCATGACCGCTCAATTGCGAATTCCCAAACTGGAAATCTGCGAAACCTGCAAAGGGTCTGGCGCCAAGGAAGGCACGCAGCCTGAGGTTTGCCGCACCTGCGAAGGCGCGGGTCAAGTACGCTTTCAACAGGGGTTCTTTTCTGTCTCGCGCACGTGCGGCTCATGTCGCGGCGCGGGCCAGGTGATCAGCTCTCCGTGTGAAACCTGTCGCGGCGCCGGTCGCATCGAGCAGGAGAAATCAATCGAGGTCAAGATTCCCGCCGGCGTCGAGACTGGATCGCGGCTGAGATTACAACGCGAGGGCGAGGCCGGAGTTTATGGCGGTCCGCCGGGAGATCTCTACGTCGTCATTCACGTGGCTGAGCACGAGCAATTCGAGCGGCAGGGAAATAATCTGTACGCTTCAGTGCCCGTCACATTTGCCCAGGCCGCGCTCGGGTCCGAGATTAGTGTGCAGACGCTCAACGGCGATCAAGCGCTGAAAGTTCCGGCCGGAACGCAGACGGGCACGGTTTTCCGAGTGCGCGGGCAGGGAATGCCGGTGCTGGGCGGCCGTGGCCGAGGAGATCTGTTTGTCTCTGTGTCGGTGGTCACGCCGACCATGCTGAACCGCGAACAGCGCAAGCTGCTGGAACAGTTGGCGAAAATTGAAACTCCCGACTTGGAAGATAAGAAGCTCGTCGATAAAGTCCGTGACATCTTTGGATAGCTGCAGCGCAAGTTGTTAACTTGCGAGGTCAGTGCCCTAAGGGCTGTGCCGCCTGATATGCGGAAAGGCTCTGCCTTTCCGTCGCGCTCTTTGGATTAAGGGAGGCTGGGCCTCCGAATCTAAGATGGGCGTAGCCCTTCGAATGAATTAGAGTACCGGAAAGGCAAAGCCTTTCCGCACATCAGGCGGCAGAGCCGCGTGGCTACCCGCTCCTTCAAGTGGGGCAATCACGGTTCGTAAATTCACAATAAGTTGTTAAGTTGCATTTGTTCGCGGATCGAGATTACGCAAAATATCAGGCTCTGCGGCGTCTTCTTAAAGCAATCCGCAAACTAAAGTTTGTGCTACATTTCGAGGTGACTTATGAAATCCCCCTATAGTTTGTTCCGGCTGGCTCTACCGCTGCTACTGCTCGTGCTGCTCTCGGCGTTCTCCGTCGCCAGCGCTCAGGACGAGTACGCTGCGGTGAAAACCTGGGAGACTTTCGACTTTGCCGGCCGCAGTGTAGCGCCGGCGGATTTTTCAGCGCTGGCCCTGGATGATCTAAAACTCGTCCGCGGAATTGTGTTTGGCAGGCACGGCCGCGTCTTCAAAGATCCGGACATCAGGCGCTTTCTGGAATCGCGAACCTGGTTCAAGGCCGATCCGAACTTTCAGAATTCCGCGCTCAACGATTCTGAGCGCAAGAACCTCGATGTCATTCGCATTGCCGAAGCGCAGAAGCATGAAACCGTCGAACCTGGCGATATGCGTCTCTATCAGGACCGCGCGCTGACGCGCAAGAAACTCGGCCAGCACACCGGCGCTGAGTGGACCGTTCTCGCCGCTGAGATCGAAGCCATTCATGGCAAGCGTTTTCCGGAGACAGCCTGGCTGCAGCAGTACTTTGACGAGCGCTACTGGTACCGTCCTGCCGATCGGTATGATCCAAAAGGGCTCAGCGTCGTCGAGCGCAAGAACCTGCAACTCATCGACACGATCCAGAGACAACAGCGCCGCGTGGCCCTTTCGCCGGGCGACATGGAGTTGTTCGAGAACAAACTGATCTCAGATCAGATGCTGCGCGGTTTGAGTTTGCATGAGCTGCGTCTGTTGCGAAACGAAATCTATGCGCGCCACGGCCGCATCTTTAAGACTGTTTGGATCCAGCAATACTTCGGCGGCCAGCCGTGGTACGACCCGAAAGAGGATTTCAAGGATGAAGAAATATCTGGCAGCGACAAAACCAACATCGAGACGATCGTCAAGTACGAAAACAAGCTGCACGATTCGATAAGCAATAAGCCAATCACGCGGGCTCTGCTTCAGGGTTTGTTCCTGGAGGACGTGCGCAAGATGCGCGAAGAAATCTACGCGCGCCATGGAAAAGTTTTCAAGGATCCGTGGACGCAAAAGTACTTTGCCAGCTTTGATTGGTACAAGGCCAATCCCAACTACAACGACGCCGCCTTGAGCGCAGTCGAGAAAGGGAACCTCGTGATCATCGCCGGCTATGAAAAGAAAGCAGTAACGGCGATGTCCACGATAGAAGGTTGATAAGGCCGTAAACGGGTCCCGCGTGCCGGGACCGAGAAAACAAGGCAGTAAGCAGTGAGCAGCAACTAGCCGGGTGGACCGAGAAGCCCTTGAGCTTCTGCAAAATCGACGGGACAAATCCTACTCGCTCTGCGACGCTGTCAGCTTCCTTATCATGCGCGAACGTCACATCAGCGAAGCCCTGACGACGGACAGACATTTCGCTCAAGAGGGCTTCCACCATCTCCTGAAATAAATCGTGATCAAGGTAACGGCTTTGTTAACACGGTCGCGATGAGCTCGTCCAGACCGGCGTCTGAGTTGTTGTGGAAGTTCTTGTACAGTCCCGTCAACTGCGCAAGTATTTTGGTCTTCGCTTCCTGTTGCTCCGGTTTGGTGCTCAGGGCAACAGCGCGGGCATAGGCGTCAATCGCTCGCTCGGCAGTCTTAAGTACCCGGTCCAACATAGCTCTCTGCTCTGCAGACCCTTGTTTGGCGCCAAACTTTTCGTTGTATTCGGCAGAGAGTTGGGTGAACTCGCCCTTGATGATCGCGACACCCATACGGTGATAAATTGCCGGGTCGTTTCGATAAAGAGCGTCGGACTGCAGGGCTTTTAAGAAAGCGGCGGCGGCCTCGACCGGAGCCTGGTCCTTGACGAACCAACCGAGAGCTGAGTTCAGGAAGCCACGCGCAATGTCCATACTCTTGAAGGGATCGGCCCTGGTGACTTTGCCTCCCTCTAAAAGCTTGATTGCGGCGCGGGCATAACCGATGGTCTCTTCGTTGAAAGTCGCATTTCCGGCAAGCGCGTTTTCATAACCCGCTTCCGTCAAGGCCGAGAGCACAAAAAAGTCGTTCGGGTCAGCTTTCAAATGCGGCCGTCCGAGTTCGAAAGCCTTCGCGTAGTTTTTGGCGTTGTAAGCAGTGAACACATCACCGTTAGCGACAGCTCTTTCGTATTCGATGACGAACTTGCGGACCTCCTTCGCGTTACTGTCATCCTCCCCGCCAAACTTCCGTAAGTAATCCTTGGCCGCCGGATAAGCCAGCCTGTGTTCTTCCGGATTCAAACTTCTCTTGTACTCAGTAAATTGCGCGAAGAGCTGATCCTTCAGGGTGTCCTCTGTTTGTGACGCCATTGTGGGATTGCGCGGCCGAGACTCCTGGGCGGAAACGCCGGTAGTCAGAATGAACCACAGCAGGGCCGTAATAATCGCAGCAAAGACAGGTTGTGACGACTTCCTCATGGAGCTAATAATATAAACAGCGGCCACCAATCGGCAAGAGCAAAAGTCAACTGATACAGGTGGAATCAATCTTCGTCCGGACTTGCGCAAGGCGCTTTCGTAATTCGGCCTCATCCACACCGTTTACCTGCCCATCACGATAGATTTCCCTGCCCGCCACCATGGTCAGCAAAACGTCCCGGCCCGAAGACGCAAAGACCAGCGCGTCGGCAGGATCTCGCACGGGTTGCTGGTGCGGGCCGTTGAGGTTGACGACGGAAATGTCGGCCTGCATTCCGGGCGCGAGAGCGCCAATTTGATCCTCTTTCCCCATAGCGCGCGCGCCACCAAGTGTCGCGGCGAAGAGGGCTTGTTCAGCGCTCACAGGGGCAGTAGTCCGACCCAGCCGCGCGAGCAGCGTTGCGAAGCGCGCTTCTTCGAGCAGGTCACAGGTATTGTTGCTGGCGACAGAATCACTGCCCAATCCAACGCTCAGTCCACGGGTGATGAACTCTGCGAAAGGCGCGCGACCGTGACCCAGCTTGAGGTTCGACTTGGGACTATGAGCGATGCCCGCACCGCTCAGTTTGATGAGCTCGAGGTCACCGTCATCGACGTTGATGCAATGCGCAAACAAGGGTCTGGTTTCGAGCACGCCGTGTCTTTGCAAGTATTGAATCGTCGAGATACCGGGAGCTTGCCAGGCAATATCACGCGCGCTCAACGCTTCAGCAAAGGCCCCCTGGCCCTTCAGCATGAACAACTTCTCGGCCTGCGATTCGGCCGCGTGCATCATTACCGGGAGGTGTTCATCTAAAGCCAAACGCGAAATCAATTCCAACTGTCGCCCGCTAACTGAATAAGGCGCGTGTGGTGAAACCCCAACCCTAACCAGTTCAGTTTCAATTGTGCGCAACTCTGAGATTTGCTCGCGCAGATTCGTCACATTCTGTTCGGCGAGTTTGGGGTCGGGGCCGAAAGATTCCTGATAGACGATCGCCCGCAAGCCAACCGCCTGCAACGCCTTTGTTGCCTGTATGGCTGCTGAGCTGGCATCACCGAGACAGGTCACGCCCGCCCGCGCTGCTTCAATGGCGCCGCAGGTTGCTGACACCAGTAAGTCCTCGGCCGTCATAGCCAGACGCGCGACGGTAAGTTTTCGAAGCCAGGCAGGGAAATCGTTTTCTTCGCGTTCAAGGAAGCCACGCATCACTGTTAGTTCCAGATGTGAATGCGCGTTGACGAAGCCGGGCAGGATGGCGGCGTCGCCGAAATCTTCGGTGCGTGAATCGGGAAATCTTGAAGCGATCTCGGCTCGTGGTCCAACCGCGATGATGTTGGATCCCTCGAACGCTACGGCGCCGTTTTCGATCACGGGAGAGATGATTGGCAGGACCCAGCGAGCTGAGAAGATGGACGTCATTGTTGGATGACAAATAATGTGGCGCGCGCATCTTGCGCGTGAAACCATGGGCGGGATGCCCATGCCACCTTTGGATCAATCTGAACTCGCGACGGTCGAGCCTTGCACTTCAGTTCCGATCTCGGGCAGCAGTCCAATCAAGCGGCTGTTTCCCTCGAGCGAAGTGACCACCGCAAAGCGAAGCTCGTGATGACCTTCGTCCAGATCCTTTATGCTGAAGTCATCGAGGCGCAAGCCCTCGCGCTCCAGCAAATCAAGCAAACGCGTCAGGGACTGGGGCGCTTCGGTAGTCTTCAACAGATAGTGAAACAATCTGCGCCGGCGGATTAGCGCGCGCTCGACTTTTCGCAGCAACACCAGCACCACAATAATCAGTGCAGTCGTCATCAACGCCACCGAGAACATTCCCTCGCCGATGGTGATACCGACGGCCCCGACCATCAGAATCGTCGCCGCGGTAGTTAGTCCGGTAATCGAACCGCGCGATTGCAGAATGACGCCGGCGCCGATAAAACCTATAGCGGTCACCACCTGGGCCACGAGTCGCGCCGGATCCGTATAAGGCGCGCCACCCCCGATGTGACGCGAAACGATCATGAATAAAGCCGCGCCGACACAGACAAGGACGTTGGTTCGCAGGCCGGCCGGTTTGCGACTCAGCTCGCGCTCTAATCCGATGGCCCCGCCGCAGGCAACGGCCATCAACAGCTTCAAACCAATAAGAATGTTCGGCGAAATCATGGCCTAACTGGCGAAGCGTTCTTCGCTGACCTTACCCTGTGATAGCGCCCTAGAATTGAAGTGACATAGGCGCGCGTCGAAGCAATGTCTATGTGCGCGATGAACTCCTGTTCCGTCAATGGTGGCGTGCCGCTGGCGACGCGGCTCCATTCGGCGGCGCGACTGGGTCCGGCGTTATAGGCGGCGAGAATGCGTGCCTCTCGACCTGGACTGTTGCGATAATCCTGGTCGGCCTTCTCCAGATACCAGCATCCGATCTGAACGTTACGTGCGGGGTCGCGCAAAAATGTTTCCGTGTCCATCGAAGTGCGCTGTTCCATGGGCGCCACGCCGCTCTCGGCGGCCCATTCGCGCGCCACGACCGGCGTTACCTGCATCAGTCCGATCTCGCCATTGCGACCTTTCTTCCAGGGACTGAAGTACGTCTCTTCATAGACAATGCTCCAAACCAGATCAGGATCGATATGATGCAGTGAAGCCTCGCGCGCGATCAGCGAATCATAGCGATGAATCCAGTACTGATCGAGGAAGTAAAGCCCGCCGGCCAGAACAATCAGCGCGATGAGGATGATGATGATCGGTCGCTTCATTCAGTAAAACACCCGAGGGCCATTAACACGTGGAATCAAGCGACGTTGGTCTCCAAACAAAGCGTGGGAAAACTGAGCCTTAGTTGGTGCGCGAAAAGCGCGACCAGAAACTTTCTGCCGAGCCAGCCGGGTCAACACCTTCATAGCGAAGGCGCAGGGCCTGGTCATCAAAGACGTGGCCCTGGAGCCAGACTTCAGCGGAGAGGGTTGCGCCCACGGCCAGGTTGCCGCCGCTGAGCGAGCGAGTGTTAACCAGCACTTCCAGCTTCAGCCCACTCAGATCGAGATAGATCCAGTAAAGCTCGCTTCCCGAAAGCGGATTACGCAAAGGCTTGAAAGCGATCACTCGACCGCGCAGAATCCAATCGTTTTCGTGGGCGGCGCGAGAGGGCGACGCCTTTTCCAAGGGCAGCCAGCGTGAGTTCATTTCACGCGAGCAGACGCGGGCCCGATAAGCCAGGCCACACAATCCGACATGCAGGGCCGGGGCACGAAATCCCGAGGCGCCAACTTCGGTCAGGTTTTGTAATTCAAACAGCACTTCAGTATCAGTGCCGTCCCAGTAGCCGTGAATGACCGCTTCACCTTCTTCATCGTATTCGGTCAGGGCCCAGGGCGCGATGCGTTGCATGTAACGGGCGCGAAAGCCGGGCCGGCAGTTCGCATAAAAAACGTCCCCGGTCTCCGACTCGTACAGCACCGTCCAGACTTCCAAACCCTCACCGAGCTTCCAGCAACGCCCGTGCAAGACGGCGCCACGGCGGAGTAGTTGAGTCGGCTCGCCCTGGTTTTCAGCGCGCTCAGCGAGGAAGTTAATGGCTTTCTCGCTGGGAATCTCCAGGCCGATTGTTTCGAATGTGGCGTCCATGATCACTCAGTTTGGAATCTCAAACTTGAATTTCAGATTTGATATCTGGAAGACTTATCTTGCAGCGCGCTTCCGCTCTTTAACACGTGGCGCGCCGACCAGCCGGGGCGCAGCAACGCTGATCTCATCATTACGGGGCGCGCGCTTCTTGAATCCGCGGATATTTCGTTCGGGGCCGTACTCGGGGCGAGTGCCCGAGCGCACCATCTCAGCAAACAGATCCACGTCATAATCCGCTTCACGCGACATGGTCTCGCGAATCTGATGAAGCACGGTCAGAAACTTAGGTCTGCGATACAGGTCGTGACTCTTGATTTTAGATTTCTGATTTTGGATTGTTAATCCCTCTTTCCGATCCATGATTGTCGCCAATCAAAGAATGCAACGGCCACTCTTCAAATCAGAACTTACGATCTCAGAAGTGAAATTACAAATCTCAAGCCACGATTTCAGTTTTGAGATCTGACGTCTGAAATCTCAGTTCCTTCAGAAACCAAAAACTCCGGAGTTACGATCATGGGAACAAAAAACCCGGCAGCGGTATTGAATAAGCGAATGCGTGCCTGCCGGCGAACGTTCGCCAGATGTCCGAAGTTCCATGTAACTAGATAATCGATTTTGTGAAATGAAGCAACCGCCACATGCAATGCGTCGGCGATGAACTTGCGATGAAAGATTCCGCGTGAGACATAACCTTCGGCGAGTATGGCCACCTCTTCGGTGAGCTCGACCTGTTCCAGAGCCTCAGTCAGTTTGAGGTACGCCGAACGATGCGGCTCGGAAACGCGTTCCAGCTCTCGCGTTACCAAAGGCGAGATCACCGCCCGGTATTCCGACAGCTCGTGTTCCCACCAGCGAATGGTGAGATCGCGCCGGAACGGCTCGCCATTATCGAGGTACGCGCCGATTACTGAAGTCTCCAGATAAGTGCTTGGCTTCATGGTGCGTGCGTTGGTTACCGTGTGCCCTCAGGTGTCGGATTGCTGGCCGGCGGCGCTTTCTTTTCCAAAGGCTCGAGCCGCACGACGCCTTTGTCGAAATCGAAAACGATGCGATAGAAGCGCAGGAAATTGCCACCTAAGATCCCACTCTGCTGAAAGCCGGCCGTTTCATTGACTGGCTCCAGGTCCAGCACCGCGGCATCGATCTTCTCACGAGAATATGCCCCAATCGCGATCTTCGGCAGCACGGCCATCTTCACATCTTCAGCTACACCGGCGGCGCCAAAAACACGCATTCGGCTGGGCTTGAGAAAGGCCTGCGCTTCGTCGAGGGCCGCCAGTTTTTCCGACACGACGGTCACCGTGGCACCGGTATCGATGATGAAATTGAGTGGCTTGTTGATGCCGTCAATAAAAACCTCACCGCTCAGGAAACCACTCGCGGTTGTTCTTACGGGAATATTTATTCCGGGTTGAACTTCTAATGCCTCAGCCTTAACCGGTTGTCCCTGAGCGTCTCGTGCCGGGTTCGCCTCGGGGCCGCGACGAACAAACGTCATGCGGCGTGATCCAAAATCAACCGTCGTCCGCAACCGGCCCAACGCTGCGATTCCCAGGTATCCGTCTACCGGGTTGTGTTCATCAAAAAAATGGCGAATGTAAACGGGAACATTCGTGACCCGCATCTCACCGAGGTCGATTGAGCTAAGATACCCGTACACGATTTCAAAGCGGCCACCGCCACCCACGGCGCGGGCTAAACCGCCATGCGCAACCGCCTTGACGCCCAGCTTGCGCGCAGTATCCTCAGACAGCACAGACATTCCGGAACCAGTATCGAGGACGAACCGCATATACTCTTTCGAACCGTTGATGCGCAATTTGATAATCGGACGATAGTCCGGAGCTTCAAATTCCAGGACCGTGCGGTCAGCGCCTTGCAGATCGTAAAGGGAACCCTGCTGTCCCAGGTAACGAAGAAAATCAATCAGTCCACGAATGCGCGCGCGCCGCTCGGCATCCGTGCGCGGCGCAATCGCCAGGAAACGTTCGTAAGCATCGGCCGCTTCTTTATAACGCTCGGAACGTGCCGCGGCCTGACCGAGATTAAAGACATAGTCGGGCTCGTTTGGATCGATTTCCGCGGCGCGGCGCAATCCTAATATGCATCTTCCGGTCCGATTCTCGTAGTAATCAACCATGGCCAGACCGGCAATGGCCATCGCTTCGTTCTCATCCAGAGCCAGCGCTGTGCGAAACTCCTCTACCGACAGGAGAAAATCTCCTGAGGCCAGCACGTCCGACCCCAGCAATGCGTGCGCGCGGGCGGACAAAGGATCGATAGCTGCCACCCTGGCGGCATGATCGAAAGAATCCTGTATCCGGCGCAGCTTAAGCAGCGCGTGGCTGAGTCCCAGTCGGGCCAGGTTATCGTGATCGTCTTTGGCCAGCAGGTCGCGATAGAGCTGTGCGGCTCGTTCAAAGTCGCCGGCGCGCAAGGCTTTTTGGGCCTTATTGCGAGCCTTCTCGTTGTCCGGATGCGCCATGACAACGGTCATCAGCATCAGGCAAGCGAATGCAGCGGCCAGCCGGTTGATCGCTGAGCGCGCTGAAACAAACTTGTAGAATCTAAGTTTCATCCGCTTGCTACTTCAGAATCTCGCCCGTCTTGATCGACCAAAGCACCAGATCGAGTTCATCAAAATCAATCCCGGCTGCAGCGGCGAATTGCCGCATCCTGCTTTCGGTTTCCAGATAGCGTTGACGATTGGCCGGCGGCTTGGGCGAATCGATCACGCCGAGTTCCGCCAGACAACGCACGATGTGCTTATCCAGTATGCTGTAACCTTTGAAGCCGACATTACGCAAATAGTGGCTCGCCTCTTTATAACCGAGGCCTTTTATCCGCGGCTCTGTCGCCAGCCAATCACGGCGCTCGAACGGATCGCTGAAACTATTAAGCCGTTCGCGCAGGCGCATTGAGAATGAACTTTGCAAATAATCGCGAGTGATCACGACGTACGCGGGCCGGGCGTTGGGAAAACGGTGCGCGCCTGCCGCTACCAGCGCGCGCGTCATTGCCTTTTGCTGTCCCTTCGCCAACAACGGTCTTACTGCTTCGACTGAGCGCAGGCCCATCTTCGCTGAAGCTCCGGCGGTGAAGATGCAATAGACCATCTCTTCCCACAGCCGCGCGTCCGAAGCTGTCTGCCACACTTGGCGAAACTCTCGCAGGCGTGCCCGAATCTCTTTGCGCCGCGCCGCATGCGCGACGTGCAAGCTGTCAATTGTTACCGGTTGCTGATCGCGTGGCACGAACTTCCTTCAACAGGTGAATTCTAGGTGCGCGCTTGTTTGCCTGTCAACGAAGTTTCGGGCGCGAAGTGTTTGTAGTGAGTGCCTGGTTGCAGGTGAGCAACAAACAACCGAGCACTAACAGGCAATCGCTGACTGTGGAGAAGGCCTACGATTAAGAGCATCCCGCCCAAAATGCTCGGCATCAAAGCTGGGTCCGACAGGTTGTCGGCAGGAGCGCCCGTATCGAACTTTGGATCGCGCCAGGTTGCTGAAAGAACAGATCGAGAGGGTGGTTCCTTTTTGGAGTGCGGCGGCTTGTCGCCGCTTGGTTGCTAAGTCTTCGGGGGTTGCTTGATACGCCGGAGCGAAAGCGGCGACAAGTCGCCGCACTCCAAATTTCGACCTCGCTTTCATGGTATTATGCATAAGCGAGGCAGATCGCTTCCGGTTAGTATTTGAAGATGATGCATTTCTTAATTAAGTCAGCAAAGATTTTCACGTTGGTACTGCTCGGTAGCGCCCTTGCGTTTGGCCAGGCCCCTCCGAGTACGGCTTCGCAGTCCGCTCAGACCCAAACACCCGTAGCCGCGCCGGCGAACGGTTTTTCCAACCCCTCCGGTGCTAACCTTCCAACTAACGATGGATTAGCGCAGCCGGCTTTCCTGACTCCGATTTATGGTTTGCAAGGAGTTCTGGCGGAGACGGTTGACGGCACCACGCTGGCGGCACAGTCAGTCGACGAGAAGTTCAATCCCGCATCGGCAATCAAGTTGGCAACGACCCTCGTAGCGTTGCGGTCCCTCGGACCAGAGCACCGGTTTCTAACTTCCGTCTGGATTGCCGGAACGGTGGACAAAACAAATGGAACGCTGACGGGTGATTTGATTGTGAGCGGACGCGATCCTTCACTTCACTATGAACATGCCGTGATGCTGGCCAAGGAAATGAACGAACTGGGAATTCGCACGGTCAACGGCAACCTGATTGTCGCGCCAGGCTTCACGATGAACTTCGACTGGTCGGCGAGACATTCCGGAGAACAATTCCGGGACACGTTCGACGCTGCGCGCCGGTCGGCGAGTGCCACGCGTGCCTGGATTGACGAGCGTACTTTGGTTGCTGACAATCCAGGCACGCGTGGCACTCGCC